>CYGL01000112.1_pt1 | contig 41360 bp, 82 predicted proteins | sample 485531 | NCBI WGS metagenome assembly CYGL01 (sample SAMEA3497897, study PRJEB9818) | human gut metagenome | reverse complement strand
AATAATACTAAATCATGTGGAATGTTAAATAAGAACTAGCTTCGACGAAGAATGAACTAAACAACGGGAAACGACAATTCTAGGATATATCATATTTATCATGGTATTAAGGAGCGATGTTATACAGAGAGTACTTCATGTTATAAAAATTATGGAGGACGCGGGATAACAATGTGTGACGCATGGCGGAATGATTTCATGAACTTCTATAACTGGGCTATAAATAATGGTTACAATGATTCATTAACTATTGATAGAATCGATGTAAACGGAAATTACGAGCCTAGCAATTGCAGATGGATAACCAACAAAGAACAACAAAGAAATAAAAGAAATAACATTCAAATAGCTTATAAGGGTAAAACTCAACCATTAAAAACGTGGTGTACTGAATTGAATTTACCTTATAGAACTATCTTCTGTAGATATAAATATTTACATTGGATTGACGCTGTTACTTTATTTGAAACGCCTGTTAAAGTTGGTAATAATCAGACATTAAGGGGTGATAAATATTAATACATTATATAATAAGGCGTATGAATATTGTGTTACAGCAGAAACAACAAACAATATACCTAAATACGTCAAAAAACAGTGTAAAATTTTAAAGTCTATAATGGATAATGAAAACAATACTTATTTTGTTAGCGATAACATATGTGATAAGATTAACAAATTATTATCATTATTGGTTATGCCTACTGGTTTAAAAGCGGGGACGCCTATTATTGATTCTCTCTTACCTTATCAATGCTTGTTTTTTGTTGGTAGTTTTTGCGTTGTTTACCGCGATGAACCTACAAAAAGAAAGCATGAACGGGTTATACTAGAAATAACCCGTAAACAAGGAAAATCATTCATAGTTGCATTGACATTTGTCATGCAGTTGCCACTAGCTCCTATGTTTAGTCGTTTATACAGCGTTGCACCTGATGGTGCTTTATCTCGTGAGGTTAAAATCGCATTAGAACAAATTATAAAAAGTTGCAAATATTTAAACGGAGATTATAAAGGTAAATCTAAATTTAAAATTAACCGTGATGAGATTAAATGTCAATTAACCAATAATATATACTACCCTCTAAATTATAGTAATTCTCGTTTAGATGGTAAAATGCCTTCTGTTTATGTAGTTGATGAAGTCGGGGCTTTACCTAATTCATACGCTTTAACCGCGATGGCTTCAGGTCAAGCAACTGTAAAAAATAAACTGGGTTTTGTTATTAGTACTAAGTACCCTAAAGTTGACAATCCATTTGAATCAGAAATTGCATATTGCAAGGAGGTTCTGGATGGTGTTGTAACAGATGATAAAGTGTTATCGTTTTTATATGAACCTGATAATATTAAGGACTGGGAAACTGACGATTTAATTTTAAAACAAACAAATCCAACGTCCTTAGAGATTCCTGAGATGTGGGATGATTTACTTTATAAACGCGAACGTGCTATAAATATTCCTAGTGAACGCGGGAATTTCTTATGTAAACATTGTAACATCATGTCTTCTGAGGGTGATTCGGACTTATTGTGGATGTTAGTTATGTAAAAAATTGTGTAACCAAAGAACCTATTGATTGGACTGGCAGAGACGTTTATGTTGGTGCTGACCTTAGTCAAAGCGGAGATAATAGTTGTATTTCAATGTTAAGCCGTGACGAGTACGGTCATTTAATTTGTAAACCTTTTTGCTTTATACCCACTAACAAAGTTAATTTGAAAACTAAGGAAGAAAAATGTGATTATCCTGAGTATATTAAAAATGGTTTGTGCTACGCGGTAGGTGAGGATGTTATCAACTACGGCGAGATTGAAAAACTAATATTATCTTTGGAAGATACTTATGGTGTACACGTTCAAGCCTTTGGATACGATAGGTACAATTGTATATCCACAGTAAATAAATTAGAAGAGGCGGGGATGTATTGTGTAGAAGTCAAACAACATTCTAGCGTGTTACATGCACCAACTAAATTGTTATATGAGGAAATAATGAACGGCAATTTCAAATTTGATTATAATCCACTATTTGAGATTAATTTCATGAATTGTATGTGCGATTATGATACAAACTTAAACCGTTATATTCACAAGAAGCATAGTAAGGGTAAAATAGACATGGTCGTTGCTACCCTTAATGCCCTATGTTTGTTACAACAAAATGAGCTTTATGATGATTCATGGGTATGTAGTTGACATAATTAACTAATTATGTTATACTATATATGAGTTAAAAAACAGACAAAAACTTTTAACATAGAGCCTCACGAGGAGGACTAAACAATATAATATATGTCTTTTTTATCCGCCTACTAACATGCGTGTTATGGGCGGTTTTTTCTAAATGGAGGTATTTTATGGCGTGTAAATCGAAAACGAAAGTATATGAAAATTGGGCAAATATGAAAAACAGATGTTACAATAAAAGAACAAAGACTATTATATTATGGCGGACGTGGTATTGTTGTTTGTGATGAATGGTTAAGTAATTCTGATAACTTCATTAATTGGGCTTATCAAAATGGATATGAAGATTAATGCTTGACTTGTTACAACAGATATGTTATAATTGTTACAACGAAAGGAGGTAAACATATGACAGAGTTAACAAAGCGTCTTGCTTTCAGATGTACAGAAGATTTTTACAACGAAGTTAAAGAGATTGCAAGTGACAAAGGGTTAAGCTATACCGATTACATTACTTTTCTAATCATGGATGATATGGCTAACTATTACGATGAGAAAGGAGGTGAATAGATGTTTAATCTCTTTGGAAAAAAGGAAACGCGTTCAGATAATGAAGTAGTTGCTGATTTTGTTAGCGGTGTTGTACCAACAAATAAAGTTATTACTAAACAAGAAGCGTTATCATTACCAGTTGTTAGTAAATCGGTTGACTGGATTGCTTCCGTAATTGCGGGCTTGCCTATTAAACTGTTACAACGAACTGAAAAAGGTTATATCGAAGTTTATAACGATTATCGCTTATCATTATTAAATGAGTTTAGTGGCAACTGCATGACAGCTAATGATTTGAAACATCAATTAATTTCTGACTTGCTTCTTGAAGGTAACTGTTACGCGTATATTTCTAAACGTGGTAACAAAATTACAAAATTATCATATATACCTACATCTAAGGTAACCTATACGGAGTCTGTAGATAGTATTGATAAAATTATCAATGCATGGGTAGACGGTAAACAAGTACAAGACTATAATGTGTTTAGATTGGTAACAAACAGTAAAAACGGCTTTTCAGGTATTGGATTTGTATCCGATTGTCAAAACCTATTAAATACTATTTTATCTAGTTTAGAATATGAAAACAGTACTATCTCGTCAGGCGTACGCCGTGGATTCTTAAAAAGTAAGTCCAAACTTGATAACGATAAAATGAACCAATTGCGTCAAGCATGGCGAAAACTAACAAGCCCTAAACAAACAGATGTTCTAGTACTTAATGCAGGTTTAGAATTTGAGGACGCAAGTAGTACAGCAACAGAAAGTCAACTTTCACAAAACAAAGTAATTAATACGCAACATGTATTATCATACTTTGGTCTACCAACAAACTTTTTTGAAGGTGCAAATAGTGAAAGCTATTTGACAGCGGTGCGGATTGCAGTGCTTCCACTTGTACGCCAATTTGTAACAGCATTAAATAATTATTTGTTGTTGGAAAGCGAAAAAAGCACCCTTAAATTTGATATAGATACGTCTGAATTATTAAGACTTAACGCAAATGAACGTTATGACGCATATCAAAAAGGTTTGTCAAGTGGTATCTTAACCATTGACGAGGTTCGCCGTATGGAAAATTTACCAGTGTTAGACATGCAATATTTGAAGCTAGGTCTTGGCGATGTATTATATAATATTGATAATGGTTCTATTTTCGTACCAAATACGGGTAGTATTGTAAACCCGAAGCGAAAATAATCAAGAAATTGAAAAATAATACTTTACATTGTTATAACAATATGATATAATTAATAACATAAGGAGGTGAAATATTGAAGGTCGAATTACGAAACGGTACAATTCACTTGGAAGGGTATGTAAATGCTGTAGGAAGAGAAAGCCGTGAGCTACGCGATATGCACGGGAAATTTATTGAAATTATCAAGCCTGAAGCATTTAAAAATAGCCTAGAAAAGCGTTCTGAAGTTGGTTTAATGTTAAACCATAAACGAGATTTAACGCCAACTAAGTATGAATTGTATGAAGATAATATCGGGCTAAGAGCTTTTATCGATATTGATGACCCTGAAGTTGTTGAATTAGCTGAACATAATAAACTAACAGGCTTCTCCTTTGGTTTTGTGGCTAAGGCCGATGAATGGGATACAAGCGGGGAAATTAGAAAACGTACTATTGATGAATTGGATTTACAAGAAGTATCTATCTTATCTGTAACTCCCGCGTATATCGGTACAAGTATAGAAATGCGTGACGATGAACTCAGGGAAGAACGCGTATTAATTGACGATGTTGAAACTGAGGACAATCGTGTAAACATGGATTATCTCGATACATATAAAAAACATTTAGAATTTTTAAAAGGAGACTATAAATAATATGAAATTTTTGATTGAAAAACGAAATACATTGGTAGATGAAATTAACGCTATTTTCACACAAGCAGAAACAGAACAACGTGCTTTGACTGAAGATGAACAAGCTACTTTCGATACTAAAACAGCAGAATTGAAAGCACTTGATAAAACTATTGAAGCTAAAAAAAAAGCTCGCTTTTTATCTATGATGAAAGATAAAACACCAAAGACACCTGAAGAAAAACGTTCTGTAGAGGAAACTGAACGCCGAGCATTTGAAACTTTGATTCGTGAAAATCGTACAGCGGGTAACGTTACTAAAACCGACAACGGTGCTGTAATTCCAACAACTATCGCAAATCAAATTATCGAACGTGTTAAACAATTAGCACCATTATATGCATTGGCTACTAAATTTAATGTTAAAGGTAAATTAACATTCCCAGTAGCGGGCGATGATTTCACTACTGGTTATCATGATGAGTTTACCGCATTGGCTTCTCAAAAAACAGCATTCGATTCTGTGGAATTGGACGGCTTCTTAGCTGGTGCATTATCTAAGGTATCTAATTCCTTGATTAATAACAGCCAGTTTGACATTGTATCTTATGTTGTTAATAAAATTGCTGAATCCGTTGCACAATTCTTGGAAAATGAATTGATTAACGGTACTACAAAAATTAATGGTGTACTTGATTTGACTGGCAACGCAAAAACAGTTAAAAAAGTTGAAACAGCGGGTGACCTTCCAACTGTAGATGAATTGATTGCATTGCAAGTTGAAATTCCTCAACAATATCAAGGCGGTTGCATGTGGTTGGTATCTAATAAAACACTCGTTGCCCTTCGCCAATTGAAAGATGGTAATAACCGTTACTTATTGCAAGATGATATTACAAACGGCTTCGGTTACACTTTACTTGGTAAACCTGTTATGGTATCCGATAATATGACAAATAAAAATGTTGTATATGGTGATTTCTCTGCAATGTATGTTAATGTACATGAAGGAGCATCCGTACAAGTATTGACTGAAAAATACGCGGATGAACATGCAACAGGTGTGTTAACTTGGTTAGAAGTTGACGCTCGTGTAATTGAACCACAAAAAACTGGTAGTTACTGCTAAGAAAGACGCAACAGCCTCTCAAAAAGCAAGCGCTAAAAACGCTGTAGCATAATAATAAATAAGTAATAACGGGGTGAGGCTTCGCCTCACCCTTATTCTTATATAGGAGGTGAAAGATGAAAACATCAGAATTAACATTAGATGTTATCAAACAATATTTACGTATTGATGGTAACGATGATGATATTTTATTAAATGCTTTTCTGAGTGCTTCCATACAATATTGTACATCTTATATGGGCTGTACATTAGAAGATTTAGAAAAATATGACGATGTAACAATTGTAATATTGGCTTTGGTTTCTGATAGTTATGAGGTACGTCAATTCACTACTTCCACTGTTACAACAAATCCAATTATGCAAGGTGTACTGGATTTACATTGTAGTAATTTTTTAGGTGATGTAGAATGAGATATGTAAAGGATTTACGTCTAGGTTCTATGTGTAAAAATCGCTTGGAGGTTTGGGGTAGTGTTACAAGTGATACAAAGAACCGCCTAGGTCAGTATCCTAAGGAAGATAAGAAACTATTTGATGTATGGGGTGCTATTCTACCACAAACAGGCGGATTATTAAATGGACGTCCCGCTGATACTACTTTGTGTAGAACGACGACTATAAATTCAGTTACACGTTACAACAAAAATATAACTTCTGCTAATTGGATTGTATATGATGGGGTGCGATACGATATTTTATATATCTTAGACCCGTACTTAAATAATGAACGATTAGAAATTTATTGCGAAGTGGTAATTTAGTATTTACTTGTTATAACAATTATGATATAATATTGTTATAAGGAGGTGAATACATGTTATCGGTTATAGATGTTATACGGGGTTTAACCGAATTAATTTCTGAGAAGTACCCTAATTATCCTGTTTGTGATATGGATATTGATGAGGATTATCCGCGTCCTAGTTATTTTATTGATGTTGTGGAACGTCAATACAAACTGGATAGCAAGTGACTACCTTAAAGAATCTAGCAATATTCAAATTGTATTTTTTGCTGAGAATCGTTACGAAGGCTTTTTAGATTTGTTAGATATGAAAAATAATTTAACTGTGTTATTTGATGAGCCTTTATATATTAGCGACGAAACATCAGAATATTATGTATCGTTGTTAACTACAAATAGCGATTTGTACAAACAGGACAAAGTATTAACGTTTAACATACAAGCGGACTTAATACAAAAAGTTGAAAGGGTTGACAATAGCCCTTATATGGAAGAATTAGAATGTAATATTGAAGGAGGTGAGTGTATGAAATGAGTAGAAATATAGAAATGATAGGTAAGAAATTTGGACGCCTGACTGTATTGGATGATACAGGAGAACGTAAATCAGGATGCATAGTATATAAATGTTTATGTGAATGTGGTAACGTCAAAAACATTAACGGTAAACTCTTGAGAAGCGGTGAGACTAAATCTTGTGGATGTCTAAATTATGATAATCATTTCAAACACGGAAAAAGACATACGAGATTATATAATATCTTTTCTAAAATGAAAACTAGATGTTATAAAACGTATGACACACATTATAAAGATTATGGCGGACGTGGTATTAAAATATGTGATGAGTGGTTAAATGACTTTATGAGCTTTTATAATTGGGCTTATGAAAATGGCTACAACGATACATTAACAATTGACCGTATCGATAACAACAAAGGATACAGTCCTGACAATTGTAGATGGGTTGATATGAAAACTCAAAATAATAACACTCGGAATAATGCTTATTATACATATAACGGAAAGACACGAACGCTTAAACAATGGGCAGAAGAGTATAATTTGAATTATGCAAAAATGAAAAACCGTAGACGCCTAGGTTGGAACATAGAAAATATTTTATTTGGAAAGGATGAAAAATGAGTTACAGAATTGGACTTCCTAATATTGACATTGTATTCAAACAATTAGCGGTCACAAGCGTCCAAAGAAGCGAGAGAGGCGTTTTGTGTGTGGTTATGTATGATGAAAAACAAGAAACAGGGATTAAAAAATTCATTTATAAACGTGGTGCAGATGTAGTAAAAGCAGATTATTCCGACGCCAATTATACCGCACTTATGCGGGCGTTTGATGTTGCTGTAAATAAAGTATATGTTTTACGTTGTAAAGCTGAAACTGAATTTACTGATATTGTGAAAGAACTTGATAAAATTAAATTTAATTACGTTTGTACAAACATTAAAGCGTTACAACAACAACTCGCAAATCAAGTTGTGCAATATAACCGAGATAATCAAGGTCATAAATGCGTAGCTGTAGTTGAAAACATCACACAAGCAGACAGCAAATATATTATTCAATTAAAAGGTACAGGCGGTACACTTAAAGAAGGCGGGACTGTTAGTGCGGAAGATTACGTTATCAGAATTGCTTCTACTTTATGTAATTTGCCAATGAACCGTAGTTTAACATACTATGTATTTGAGGACTTAGCTTCTTGGGACGATAGTTATATCACTACTGAAAAACCAATCGGTAAATGGATTCTGAGGTTGGTTAACCTTATAATGATGATGATGAAGTGAAATGTGTCGGGCAGTAAATAGCTTAACAACATTCACTTCCACTGATACTGAGGATATGTCCTACATTATTATTGTGGAAGCGATGAACCTAATCATTGAGGATATTTATACAACATTTAAGGATTACTATGTCGGGAAGTACAAAAATACATTAAGTAATCAACGCTTGTTCATTACTTCTGTTAATGCTTACTTCCGCCAATTAATGGGTGAGGAAGTGTTGGATGATTCCTATGATAATCATTGTTATATTGATATTGAAAGCCAACGACTTGCATGGTTAGGAATCGGGAAAACTGAAGCAGAAGATTGGAGCGACGCTAAGGTACAAGAAATGACATTCCGTACTATTGTATATTTAGGCGGTGACGCTAAAATTTCAAATGCTATGGAAGACCTTAAGTTTACTATTGCATTAGCTTAATAAAAGGAGGTAAATAATGAATAGTCAATCTGTTATCTTAGGTACGCATGGAAAGTTATTTATCAATAACGTCCGCGTCGCTAATATTAAAAGTTTTGAGCTTAAAGCATCCATGAACTATGAGGACATTCTTGTGAATGGTAACTTAATCACACAATCTAAATACACTGGCTCTACTTTAACGGGAACAATGGTTGTCCACAAAGTGGACTCCTTTAACATTAAACTTGTTAAGGACGCCATCAAAACGGGCGTTATGCCATCAATTAAATTTATGGGTGAGTTGACAGACCCTAATATTGATGGAGATGAAGCCATTGAGGTATCCGACGTTATGTTCGATGAAGCTACATTGTTAGCGTTTGCGAACGGTGAGGTACGTGAGGAAAGTACTGCTTTTAGAGCGGGAGACTTCAATTACTTATCTACAATCGATTAATTTTGTTATAACAATAGGGAGTATTTAATATGCTCCCTATTCATTTATACTATGCGTTTTTGATATTAGACATTTTGTTACAACAATGATATACTTTAATCAAGGTTAAGGAATAGATACATTGGAGGTAAACAAAATGAGATATGTAATTTTAAAGAAAATCAATAACACATGGTATGCAACAAGAAACAGATACACTGCAAGAGAATTGGAGCTTATCGTAGACAAACATTACAATGATGTTGTAGATTTTGAACTCATCGATGACGGCGAATGTCAAGGACTTGAGGACGGCGTAATTATCATTAAAGATGACGGACGCGAGTTAAATAAAAACGGCGTATATTTAAATGATGAGTTGAAACTTGAAACAAACAACGAACTTACAAAGGGCTTAAATTTATTAGTAGGTTTACCTATTTTCTTGATGGGTGTATTTACAAATATTATGAGTATTGATATTGCTATATTGTTAATTATAATTTGGTGTTTATTAGTACACTTTGTTATTATACCTAACATGAATAACAACAAAGAAAATAAATTACATGAAAATAATAAACCAATAGGAATGATGTAATATGTCAGTTGATACAAGTCAGTTAGATAAATGGATTAAAAATCTAGCTAATATAAAAGATAAACAAATAGATAAAAAGTTACGAAAGATGTTTAATAAAGCAACATCAAAATCATTGACCTATGTTAAGCGTGTAAGCACGTGGAGAAGGCTAAAAGTAGAAACAACGGTTTGAATGATAGAAGTTACTTAGCAACTTATAAAAAGGGTAAACTTGTACATAGTGGCTCAAATTGGCGTGTTCGTATCTACAATAAAAATGGTAAAGCCCATTTCTTGGAGAAACCACGATTTCACCATAATAACAGCCGTAAAGGTATTAACGCTTTGGAAAAATCAACGAGCGAAGCCGACAAAATATGGGTTGATAATTGTAACAATTTAATAAATGATATTTTGAAGGAGTTAGGTAAATGATTACAATTGATAAATTGATGGCGAAGTATAATAACAATCAGAATGAATCCTTTGTTGTAACATTAGGTGAGGACGAGTATCAATGTCGGAAAATGCCAATTTCAAAAAAATGCTAGAACTTGACGATGAGTACGATGTTGAAACACAAAAAAGGGGGCGTATGAACGCAACTTGGAAGTTATTTATTTGAGTTGTGATGTGTTCCGTAAATTACTTGATAAAGTAGATGTTGAAGGTGACCCTCATAACATTATAAGTCAAGTATTATCGCCTATCGAGATTTTTGACTTTTTACACTCAAATTCTTGACCAATATGTCGGTCAAACTACAAAGGATGTAGAAACTATAAAAAAGTAATTAAAGCGGGTGAAAGCGATGAACTATTTGTTTATAAGTATTACCTAGACCGCGGTCATACATTCGCGGAGATGGAATCATGGACTTATAATGAGTATGTAACCGCATTAGCCTTTATGTTGATGGAGGTTGATAAATGAGTAAAACGCTAGACATTATAATGTCATTAAAAGATAACGTATCGCCTAACCTCGGAAAGATTAATAGCAATTTACAAACAACTAGCGGTAAATTAAATGCATGCGGTAAATCTGTTAGTAAATTAGGCGGTATGCTAAAAGGTGCATTGGTGACTGGTGCTATCGCTAAGTATGCATATGATAGTCTGAAGGCTTATGACGTTCAAGTCAAGGCGGAAAAGGGCGTTCAACGTGCTTTGACCGCAACGGGGAAAACCGCGACGGAAGCGTCCGAGGGATTAGAACGATATAAAAAATTTGCAAGCCAACAACAAAACATAACAGCCTTCGGGGATGAAGGTACATTACAAGTTATTAGCGGTTTAATATCTCAAGGCTTCGGGGAGAAAAGCATTAAAGATATTGTCGCTATGTCGCAAGATATTGCAAGAAGTACAGGTGACGAGCAAGAAAACGTAACAAAGGCTTTAAGTGCTTATGTTAAAACTGGTAAAGGTGCAACTAAACTCGCTAAGGCTTATAAATTAAACGCTGACTTGTTAGGTAAAGGAAAAACCGAATCCGAACGTATGTCCGAAGTATGGAAAGCGTTTTCACAATCAGACCACTTGGGGGCTAGTACGGAATACATGAAGTCATTTACAGGGCAAGTAGAGGGCTTAAAAGGTCGGTTCGCTGATTTACAAGAACCAGTCGGTAATTTAATAAATACACTGCTTGGCGGTAACTCGCAAGGATTGCAAGGTTCTGCTGGTGCAGTAGCAACATTGAGCGAAGCTGTAGAAGGTGCTACTACACACATACAAGAATTAAATGATAAAGCTGTAGAACTTGGTGGCGGTATTGGTGGCGTAGCGGGAGCAGTATTTGAAGCTCATCCCCTCATATCCACATTCTTTACTGTTGTTATTGGTAGTAAAGCGGTTGGAGCCGTAATGAGTTTAAGGGAAGCACTTGCACCCGTCGGGAGTGTTATTAGTTCAATAGGGACTTTTTGTGCTGGTGCTGTAGGTGGCGTCCTTGCATTAGCGGGTGCTATTGGTTCTGTAATTACAGCATTAACCATTTTAATCGGTAAACAATCGGAATATTATCAAGGTTCGGACGCTTTTTCGTGCTAGATTAAATCAAGACCAAATGGACGCGAATGGTGCTTTCGCTAGTGTTCCGAGTATGTATCAAGGCGGTAACAGTATATTTGATAAACGAAACGCAACAGGCACTACTTATTTCGAGGGGGGTTGGACTCACGTTAACGAAAACGGCGGGGAAGTTATGAACCTTCCAAACGGTACTCAAATCATCCCGCATGACGTATCGCAAAAAATGTCAGGCGGTTATACAGTTAATTGCCCTGTAACCGTGCAAGGCAATGTCATCGGCAACGAATCATTTATTAATGAAATAGGTAATGCGATTTCTAGCCGTGTATGTTTGGCGATTGCTAATATGTAATAAAGTAATATGGGCTATGCTATAATGGTATAGCCCTATTATTTTACTTATTTATTGTTTTATGGTATAATATTAATAGAAAGGAGATGAAATAATGGGATTTGATTTAAGCTCACTATTAAATTTATATAGGGCGTACCTCTCATATACTGGTAAAAAGAATGTGCGGGCGGATATTACTTTATTACTAGAAGGTGGCGATAACGTTACGTTCCCTGTTCCACCTGATAATTTGCCACGAATAGCAACGCCTCAGAATAACGATACTTTCAATAGTGTTATTGGCGATGTTAGTATTATGGGGCTTTTAGGGCTTCGGACAGTGGAGTTTGAGGACTTTTTATTACCATCCAACACATCGAATTATTCTTGGGCTAGGGGTGACAATGGTAGCGACATAATTAACTTTATTAATGATAATAGGCAAAAAGGTCAACCATTTAGGGTCATTATAACCAAAGGGGACGTAACTTATCTCAATATGGCGGTATTGATAGATGACTTTGATTATTATATGGATAATCAAGCGGACTATCATATGAACGCTAAGTTCACTGAGTATAGAACTTACAATCAACAAACTGGAGGACTTGAGACATGATACGCGTTGAAGCTATTATTGATGACAATCCGTATATCATCAGTGCATTCTGTGGTAACATCACTAAAAGCGATAATATAGAATCTTTGGGTGTACAATTATCTTTCGACTATCTAAACAACAAAGTAAATTGATAAGAATACTGTATGGGTTGACTTAGTCCTTGGGAATACAATATTAATGTATGACGATGATGAACTTCTATTTCAAGGTACCATTCAAAAAGCGTCGCGGAATGGGTTATCGTCTTATCAATACGATGTATTTGATAATGCGTGGTATTTAAATAAACAAGAAGCACGGATTCAATTTTCAGGTGTTGACGTAAAAACAGCAATTGAAACATTGTGTAAACAAGAAAGTATACCATGCGAGGTCGCTTGTGATATTCCTACAAAGGTCACAAAAATATATAACGGTGATACAATATCTAAAATTATTGATGATTTGTTGAAACAAGCAACGGCGGAAACGGGTAAACGTTACAGACGCGAATACAACAACAGCAAATTATATATAAATGCATTTGACAACTTAAAAATGATATGGGAATCAGAACCGTTGGTATCTGATTTTAGTCAAGAATTTAATTGTGATGGGATGGCTAACAAGGTTGTAATACTAAGTGGTAACGAAAAAAATACTACAGTTGTTGCAACAAAACAAGATGATGAATCAATTAAAAAATATGGCTTATATGTACACTATGAAAAAATAGACGATAAAAAGAAGGCACAAGCCGATAACATCGCAACTAAAAATTAAAATCTATGTCATCGCCTAAGAAAACTATCAAATGTACCTTACTAGGTGATAATTATGTACGTGCGGGACGTATTCTTAAATTCAATCAACCTAATATAGGAATGGTTGGTGAGTATCTTGTTACTAGCTGTGAACATTCATATGATGGTATGAACCATACTATGGAATGTGAACTTAAATTAAGTGAGGAGGTTAACAATGAGTAATACATGGGATTATGAACTAGCTCAACAATTCACCTCACGCGATAACCCTACAACTAAAATCGGGGCTTGTTTGGGGAAGGTAATATCTACCTCCCCTATGACTATTAGTATTCAGAACGGTCAATACATCCTTAAAGGTGACATGTTATATATTGCGTATCACTTGTTACAACGGGCTAGCACATACAGTCAAATGTCACAATCAGGAACTATCTCAGTTAGTTGCCCTCATGGTGGGGGTTCCTATACATCATCATCTACTGGCTCAATTACTTTGGACGCTGTAATTAAGGCGGGTGACTTAGTAATGGTAGTACCTGATGAATCGGAACAACATTTCTTTATTGTTGATGTGGTTAGAAAGCTCGCGGGCTGTAATGGACATGCTAATTAAATACTTTACATTGTTACAACAATATGATATAATAATGTAAAAGGAGGTGATAATACGAAAAAGATAAACATGATGGGTAAAAAATTTAATATGCTGACCGTTCTTGAAGAATGTAAAGAACGTGATACGCATAATAAAATAATGTATAAATGCCAATGTGATTGCGGTAATATTGTTATTGTGAATGGTAACAATTTAAGAAGCGGTAACTCTAAATCTTGCGGGTGCTTAAATCACAAACCGAATAAACATAATTTTAAGCATGGTAAAATACGAACTAGATTGTACAGGATACATCATGGGATGAAAGACCGATGTTATAATATTAATGGTAAAGATTATAATAATTATGGACATCGTAACATTGTTGTTTGTGATGAGTGGCGTGATGATTTTCAAGCCTTCTATGATTGGTCTATGTTAAATGGATATAAAGATAACTTAACGATAGACCGTATAGATGTAAACGGTAATTATGAGCCTAGCAATTGCCGTTGGGTTGATATGAAAACTCAACAAAACAACAAACGGAATAATATAATATTAACTTATAACGGAAAAACACAAACGTTAACACAATGGGTAAATGAGTTAGATTTAGAATATAGTACTGTTAAAGGCAGACATTATAGAGGATGGCAGGATAAAGAATGTTTATTCGGAAAGGAGACCCAACTTGAAAGGGATTAAATTCACGTACGAAAATAATTCTTTCGAACCCGATAAAGAAATAACAGAATTAGAAGAGTTAAAACAATGGATTCAACTCCTAATTATTACCGAAAAAGATAAATATAAAATTTACAATTCCGAATTCGGGATGGATTTTTCTGACATTACCTCCTACCGTTTACCTAGGTCGGTTCAGGTTAGCGAGATTATAAGGAGACTTAAAAGAAGTATCATTCAAGGTGCATACCATGTAGTAGATGTAAAAGATTTTACATTTGACCATGGCAAATTCACCTTCACGGTAGTTACTGACCTAGGGAAGGATGTGATATTACATGTATGATGATAAAACGTTAAATGATATTCATAAATTAATGCTTGATAATATTGATGATGAATATCGAAAAAAACAAGGGTATCCAACGTATGACCTCACTCGCGGGTTCGCCTACGGTGTGCATGATTGTTGGAACTTGGCTTATGATGTAGCTAAAAAATTAGATGTTGAAAATCTGCAAGGCGATGAGCTAGACATATTTATTTCTGAGCGTACTGGCTTAGATAGAAAGAACGCTGTTAAGGCTAAGGGCTTACTAACTATTGTTACTGGTAACGGTAGTCATTTTAAAAGGCGATTTATTCTCAACTGAAACAGGTATTCAATTTGTTGCAACAGAAAGTAAAGAAGTACATTCAGGCGATAAAGTACACGTTGAAGCGGTAGTCGGTGGCGAGGATGGCAATATTGAAATTGGCGAGTTGACTAAAATGCCAATCACATTGCAAGGTATCACGTCAATCACAAACGAGGAAGCGTTTACAGGCGGTTACAACAAAGAAACGGATTCAGATTATAGAAACAGATATTATACAAAGTTAAGAACGCCTGTTAATGGTGTTAATGCTAACCAATATGTGTTATGGGCTGAAGATGTTGACGGCGTAGGCAAGGCACGTTGTATTCCTATTTGGAATGGTATCAATACAGTTAAAGTAGTTATTATTGGTAGCGATTTTAAACCCGCAAGTGATGAGGTAGTAACAGCAGTACAAAACTATATTGACCCTAATCATAATGGCGATGGTGCGGGTGTGGCTACTATTGGAGCTGTTACAACAGTTGCGAAGGCTACGCAAAAAGATGTATCTATCACAATCTATGGACTAAAAGTTAGCGGGCAATTAGAGGAAACGAAAGAAGCCATCAAGGCAAATCTTGATAGATATATTAAAACAAGTGCTTTTAATACCGATTATATTTCACTGGCTAAGATTGGTCTTGTAATTGCAGAAACAGCAAATGTAGAAGATTATACTGAAATTCGTATGAATGGAACGCATACGTCATTACAACTCGCAACAGATGAGTGCGGTGTACTAACAGAGGTAACATATGAATAAAATAGAAATGCTTAAAACGTTGCCCAAACTATACCGAAGCGATAAATGGGTAAACGAGTTGTATGGCGTTAACGTTATGGATGATGTTAACACATTAACCAACACAAACTATGGTAATTTGTTTTTTAAGAGCCTTGATGATTATGGCTGTACCGTATATGAACGGGACTTATTACTAGACCGTAAAGATACAATTGAGGAACGTCGGACGGCTATTCAAATGAAATGGCTATCAAAACATAGATGTACATTGTCATTGTTACAACAAATAGTAAAAAGTTATTTCAATGATAAATGTACAGTAACATATGACGGGAACGCTACGGTTACACATACTACCAAAGTCGGAGCTAGGTATAACCCTGATGATTATTATTATCAAAAATTTATCAAGGATTATATGGAAGTATTCCCCGCTCATTTTCAATTGGTTTGGGTTCATGACCATAATAGATGGATAGATTATTACAAGCCTCATAACTGGGGAATGGCGAAAGATGAATACTATGATTGGAATACACCTAAAAGCCATAAATGGGCGGATGAAAAATATTCTATCCGATTTAAGTTATGGAACTATAACGTGACTAGAACATGGAATGATGTGTATGATAGTGAGATAGAATGGGAGGAATAGATGGATTATACAAAAACCTAAATTATCTAAGCCGTCATATGATGATGATGTAGATATTCAAATTATTAATACCAATATGGATATGTTAGATGATAATATATCTAAGTTAGATTATGTGAAAAATGTACAAACAGATAATAACGGTTTAACATTTACGAAAAAAGATAACAGTCAAATTAATGTACCGTTAAATTATTTACCATTAACAGGTGGTGATGTTACGGGTGACTTGACTGTAAAAACAAAGGAGTTACCTTATGTTATCGAAGATATAGAAGATACAAGCAATGCAAGTTATGATTTACGAGCAATTAAATATAATGACGGGGTATTAAAAAATATAATGACATGTAAAACAAATATCGGTGTTACAACTGTTACTTTTTTAGTACCGTTTATCGATGTAGATAATATTCAAGTTATGTCGGGTCGGATTGCGGTTGGTGCGAATAATACGCAACAGGAAAATATTTATTCAGTTGCTCACTTAACTAAAACATCATTTCAAACAGCTAACGGGGCCAATGCGTCGCGTCAACAAACTATGTTAATTGGTAGATGGAGATAAGGAGGATTCAATATGTTAGGGACTAAGATTTTAAAAGATAATTTCAATCAAGAATTATATTCTAAATGTGCTGTTTGGTGTAACAATCATCAAGCTAAAATTATTGAGCATGAATCTTATTATGAGGTTGTTGACAATCATCCAACAGATGAACAAATCAAGGCTCAGAAAGAGCAAGAATTGAAACAGCAATTAAACGATATTAATTATAATATCGCTATTATGCAAGGTGTAAGCGTATGTGGTATTTCAATCGGAAACGAGACCGAATATGATTTAGTTAAAGATGGCGAACTTGTTACATTAAATGAAACAGAATTCAATAATTACTTCGATGAGCTAACAGATAAAAGAAGTGATATTATTTCTCAATTAAAGGAGGTAAATAATGGCAACTAACACTCCTAATTATAATCTTGTTAAGCCTGAATTGAATGACTTTGCTGACATTCGTGTTCTTAATGGTAACATGGATATTATTGACGCTCAGTTAAAAAAGGCTATGGATATTGATTTATCGAACTATGCAACTAAACCCGAACTAAACAAATACTTGCCATTAACGGGCGGTAATTTGAGCGGTGATATTACAATCAAAAACAATGACATTGATTATGTTATTGAACATGTTGAAAGCGATAGAAGCTATTATGATAAATATAAAAGCGGTAAATTAGTACAAGTTATATATAAAGATAGAACTGATTCCGGTGTAACTGATATTAATGTGGATACCTTAACATTCTTAACGCCATTTATTGATGAAAAATATCTTGCATGGGTGAATTATGAAATTAACGTTTTAACTCGCTACGGTTGGCAGAACAGTGCGTTGAACCCTACAGTCGCGGGTTCGGGTTCGAATGGTACTACGGAGTCACGTTGGGGCGGACGTACTACAACATCAATGGCGGTAACAGTCGATTCACAAACAGACGTTTATGCGGTTATTGTCGGGCGTTGGAAAGAATAGGAGTTATAATTATGAAATGTTTTGATATTAGCGATTGGCAAGATTATTTTATTAGCGAGGAACAATTTAAGCAAGCCAAGGAACAGGGCTATGACGTTGTTATTGTGAAACTCGGTGAAAGTTATAACGAGACTGAATGTTGTAGAAAACAAATTTTAAATGCGATTAATGCGGGTTTAAAAGTTGGTGTTTATTATTTTTCGCATGCGTATGACTTAACTGAATGTGCTTATGAGGCTAACTGGGTTATTAATAAGTTATCTGAGATTGGTTTAACGCCTTGGCACCTACAGGCGGGTATTTGGTACGATTATGAAGACCATACAAGACTAAGAAGCCATATCAATAATGGTAATTTATCGTATCAAGATATTACAAATATTATGTGCGAGTTTGTAAATCGCTTAAATAAAGCGGGTTGGGACTTCGTTGGTATTTATAGCGGATATTCCTTGTTATGGGATGAGACTTATATGTACAGTCAAGTGCCTTGGGTTCCTATTTGGGTAGCACAATATAATAGTACTTGCGATTATCCTGAGGAAAGCGTTTACATGTGGCAATATTCTGACCGTGGTGACGTATGCGGTCATGAGATGGACGTATCTGAGGTATTAAAAGCACCATGGGAAAACAACAAAAAGAAATGCGATTGCGGTTGTGATTGCTGTTCTAAATAATCATAAGGCGGGCGGATAGCCCGCCTTATTACTTTATGTAATACTTATTATGCATTTTAAGTATTAGACATATTATACTGCTTATGTTATTATAATAGTGAGGAAAGGGAAAGCCCTTAAGGAGGTAATAAAAATGATGATTGTTAAAAAGTATATTAAAGTAGCTTATGATAATGATAAGATTGAAGAATATCAAGTTAAGGACTACACTGTACGAGGTAAAGAAATTACATTATTTTTTGAAAATAACACAACAAAGATAATTAATGACGTATTAAATTATAAAGCATATAATGAAAGGAGATTTATCAATGTGGCGAGCTAGATTACGAACAAAAAGATGTAAATTAATTGCTGTTGGTGTGTGTGCGTTTTATATCATGGAAGGAGGTATTGTGTTATGGCTTTGTTGGTAATTATATTAATTATGGTTATTGCATATTATTGTTTGAAGGATGGTGTATAAAATGGATGAATTATATAAATTATGTAAAGCAACAAACACATTAAAAATTTGACTACTCAGAAGCATTAGAATGTGATAAGGCTAATATTAAAGATTGGTTAACAGAAATTTATTACAACTATGAGAATGAGCTATGTAACTCAAACACGTTTTACTCATTTGTATTAGATGTACAAACAGCTGTGAATCGAATGGGTTATAAATTAGATTATAAATTACAAGATGGTGAATTGTTTATTAAAATTGTGGAGGCTTAATATGGATATTTTAGTATGGTTTGTAATGTCCTTTGTTAGCATGGTTTTTAGGATTTATGATTTTAGACCCTAAATCTTTTACACGTTTTTTCAAATAATGGAGGTACATCATGGATAAGATGGCAATTGTTATTGCAGTAGGTTGCTACGGCGTTATGGCGTTGATTACTACAGCATTGTATTTTGTACGATAATTAAGAGGGCTTAAACGCCCTCTTATATTTAAGGAGGTGATGAATTGACCTTATATCAACAATCAAAAAGATGTGTTACAACAAACAGAAAAATATAACAAAGTCGCTTATTACCTTGATATGGGTCTCGGTTAGGTAAGACTTATTGTGGTAGCTATAAAGCAACATCATTCAATAAACCAATATTAATTATATGTCCTAAGAGTTTAATACCTCAATGGATAGAACATTTTAATGATGTGCATAGCGAATGGGGTACATATGACTTAACAAAAAGAAACGCCTTGATGAATTTATGGGGGCTGAACGCATTAATAAAGTAGGTATTATTAATTATGAAAGTGCTTGGCGTAAACCTGATTTATTAAAGCTACGTGATTTCACTTTGATGTTAGATGAAAGTCAGGCAATAGCCAATAATACAAGTAAACAGACAAAGGGCGTTATCAAATTAAAATTTGATAATTTAATACTATTGTCGGGAACTCCTTGTTCAAACGCAAGGTACGATAAATTGTATACTCAATTAAAAATGTTAGGTTTACATATGAATAAACGTTCATATGAAGATAGGTACTGTAACTTCTTTGAAATGGAGAAGTCGGGTATTAAATTCCGTGTGCTATCTAAGACAAATCCTTATAAACGCGTTGATGAGTTAAAGCAAGTGATGAAAGACTTAGGCTGTGTGTTCATGAAAACGGATGAAGTTATTGAACTACCTGAACAACGGTTCATAGACGTATGGGTACAGCCTAGCAAGTATTATAAAACGTTTATTAAAGATGGTTATGTTGATTGTGGAGATACTGAATATATTTCATCTAGTCCCGCAACTGATATGCTATACGCTCGCCAACTATGTAACAGCAAGGAAAAGCTAGAAATGGTTAAAACCTTGATTGAGGGGACTGAAGATAGGGTTATTATCTTTTATAACTTTAATTGTGAGCTAGAATTGTTACAACAACTTGTACAAAAATTAAAGCGTCCTATTAGTTATGTTAACGGTAGCGTTAAAAATCTAAATTGTTATAACAATAATAGCGATTCAGTAACGCTTGTACAGTATCAATCAGGTTCAAGCGGTGTAAATTTACAAAAAGCTAGTAAAATGATTTACTACTCCCCGCCTATTAAATCGGATTTCTTCGAACAATCTAAGAAGCGTATCCATCGTATCGGTCAAGATAATAAATGTACTTATTGGAAATTGATTACAACTAATAGTATTGAATTAAATATCTATAATACATTAGCTAAGAAGCAAGACTACACGGAGGAATTGTTTAAGCATAATTGACGTTATGTCATACTTATTATGCGTTTTAAGTATTGTGCATATTATGTGGTATGCTGTATTATAATAAGTGTAAAGGATATATTATTTAAGGAGGCTTAATATGATTGACTTTGAAAATTTAAACGAGATTAACTTTAATATGAAAGCGGTTGGATATGGTGAGGCTCATAGTAACCTCACTGACGTATTCCAATCATTTTGTAAAGCACATGACGGGGAAATGTGGACGAGTATGTTAATCTGTATGCTGTACTCACAAATGGAAGCAGTAGCTCATAGATACGGGTATGATTTTGTTAATACAAGAGATAAAGATGTGTTATATGTTCGGGTGGTGTGTGCATGATTAAAATTGAAAACTTAAAAGTATACGGATTTGAATCCGCTATGTCGGGGATGCGTAACCCTATGAATTCATGGGACTTAGGAGATACCGATGGCGATACTATTGGCGATAATGATTTGAATTTGTTGTTGCGATTATGTAAAGCGGGTGCAGACCATCGGAAGGTATTGCGTCAAATGTTTATCTCGTGTGATATTACAGCACCTTTGTATTGGTGGAAAGAGTTTGATACATACAAAGTCGGTGTAACATCAAATAGTCAATCCACTATGCACAAGTTATGTAGTAGACCATTGATTAAACATGACTTCAGTTTTGAGGATATGCATGCAAATGAGTGTATCGTAAATGAGGTTATTGATAATCTAAACGCTAGAATTCATGATTATCAAGTAACTAAAAATAAAAATTTATGGCGTACCATCATCCAGTTATTACCGTGTGCATATAATCAATGTAGAACAATTACATGCAATTATGAGGTAATTTTAAACATGTACCAACAAAGAAAACATCATAAATTGAAAGAGTGGATTGATTTTTGTCAGTATATGAAAAATAATTTACCTTATTTTAATTTGATTGTTGACGTACTAGAAAAGTAATGATATAATATTGTTACAACAAAGGAGGTAATAAATGAGAACTAAATCTAATTTAGATAACGCAAGACGTAATAAGAATGATGAATACTATACTTATTATGATGATGTTGTTGCTGGTTTAGGACCTTATAAGGAGTATTTGAAAGGTAAACGCGTATTATGTCCATGTGATACTGATGAGAGCAACTTTGTTAAGTATCTGAAAGAACTAGGGTGTGATGTTATCACGTATCATAAAGAAAACGGGAGCGAATGGTTTAAACCTGATGACTATGACGTATGCGTAACGAATCCGCCATTCAGTAAAATCAAGGACTTCTATAATACATATAAAGATAAGCCCTTAATTTTCGTTTGTACTTTTAACCATCTATGTTATAAGGATTTGTTTATTGGTTTTATAGAACACAGATTAAATATAGGTAAATCATTCCAAAGTATGTATTTTAATGCTCAAGGGGAGCACAAAGGTGTATCGCTTGTTATGTTTGTTAGCAACTTGGATATTGTGGAAAAGAATCCACATCTTGAGCTTAATAATGAAATTGTGAACGAGTATATAGACGGTACAAATATATTAAACGTAAACAAAACGAAAGACATCCCATATGGTTATGTTGGTTTAATTGCAGTACCAATACTCATATATCTGTAAACATAATGCAGATGATTTTGATATTGTAGGTATTATCAAGCACGGTAAAGACCATAAATACGATATATGCCGTCCGTTTGTTAAATGGTGTTGAAAAATATACTAGATTAGTTATCCGTAGAAATTTGAGGGGTGAGTAATTGGCGGGACGAGAAAAATTTTGAAAAACCGTATTAAAAAATGGCTACAATCAAAGGGGGTTTACCCTCCTAACACACCTAAACAAAAAATAAAAGCAACTCCAATAGGTTATTATGAAAAGAGGTTCGGCTCGCAATTCAGTATTGCGGGCTTGCCCTGACATGCACATTTGCATAAAAGGTCATTCTATAGACTTAGAATTAAAAGATGTTAGGGGGAAACCTAGTCAAGTACAATTAAAAATTCTTGATAACATTAATTCATGGGGTTGCGAGGGTTATCTTGTGTACCCTAAGGATTGGGAAAACATCAAGAAACGTATTGAGGAGGTAATTGATGGATAATATTGAACGTTTTGAAAGCCTATTAAGATTAACAGGTAAAAACGGTATTGAACAATTAATTCAATATTACAGATATAGTGATTTTTATACCACTTGGGCAAGTAGCTCATATCATTGTAATTATAAAGGTGGTTTGTTACAACATAGTTTAAATGTATGTGACTATGCTATGAGATTACATAAAGAATTTAATTCCACTGTTAGTACACAAAGTGTGATGTTTTGTGCGTTGACGCATGATACTGGTAAGTCAGGACTACAGGGGGATGAGTATTATGTTCCTAATACGTTGAAAAGTGGTAAATTAAGCGGTACAAAACCGATTAAGATTAATCCTAATTTACGTATAAAGAATCATGCTTGGCGTAGTGTGTTGCAACTATCAAAATATGTGGACTTGACAGAAGATGAAAAAGTATGTATAATCAATCATGACGGGTTTTATCAAGCAGAAAACAGACAGGCTATGCTAGATATATTTGAATTATTATATATTGTGCATAACGCTGACTTGTATGTTGCCCGTTTTGTAGAGCCTGTATATAATTATAAGGGAGGTGACGTAATTGATTTATGATAAGTTACAAAAAATTCAATTGGAGCTTAAAGCACCAAAGAATAAACGAAATAAATTTGGTGGTTATCAATATAGGGATTTAAGCGGTATTTTAGAAGCATTAAAACCGTTATTAGAAAAATATAAATGTGCAATATTTTTAAGTGATAATGTTGTAACGAAAGAGGATAGAACCTACATTGAAGCAGTAGCAACTATCGTTGATTGTGAGGACAGCACTCAACATTATTGTAAAGGATATGCTCGCGAAGATGAAAGAAAAAAGGGGATGGATTTGAGCCAATTAACAGGAGCATGTTCATCTTATGCTAGAAAATACGCATTGAATGGTCTATTAGCTATTGATGACAGTCAAAACATTGACGCTATGGATAACACCAAACAAGAAACACCAAAGAGAACACGTAGAAGCAGAATCGTTAAACAAAATGATGAATGTCCGTTTTAATAGGAGGGAATAAATAATGAGCTTTAAAGATTTTAACATGGATATGAATGAGTATAATCAACAAATCAAAGAACTTGAAGATAATAAACCAAAGGAGGAAACGAAAAAGGAATTCAAAGAGCCTACCGATGGCGATTATGACTGTGCGTTGATGGGTTTGGAACTTGGAACCACTAAAGCGGGTGACAAACTGATGTTAAAAGGTAGCTTCAGAATCCTAGAGGGTGAATTCAAAAATCAACGTTTATGGATTAACAAGGTGCTGACGGGAACAAAGAACCCAGCATGGGCTGTTAAATCTGCTGTTGATTTTCTTAACATGTTGGGTTCTGCTCAGGTCGTAGAATTTAACGGTGACTTCGATGATTTAGAAACACAAATCAATATCGTATATGACAGATGTTAAAAACTGTACGTTTGTCGTGAAAAAATACACAAACGCCAATGGCTTTTCTAACTTATATATTGAAGATGTTTTTGATGAGTAGATATAAAGACATAAGCGGTCAGAAGTTCGGACGGCTGACCGCTTTACATGTATTACATAATAACCATACTAATTGTACATATTGGCTATCTCTTTGTGAGTGCGGTAACCTAAAAGAAGTTAGAGGTACTGAGTTACGTAATGGATAGGTTAAATCATAAGGCGGGCGGATAGCCCGCCTTATTAATTTATGTCATACTTATTATGCATTTTATATATTAGACAGTTTTTACAGGGTGTGATATTATAATATTGAGGAAAGGGAAAGGATGATAAAAATGATTAACAAGAAACTTAACCACTATGAAGCAGTTTGGAACGGCGTGATTATTAATGAGTTTGATAACTATAGTCAATTTTTACAATTGGCTTATGGAAGTTGATTGTTGGGGCGTACGTGACTTTGGTGGCGATACAGGTATTATATTAGTAGAACCAATCAATAAAGCATACTTGCAAAAATTGAATATCATAAATGACTAATAAGCATTAGACATATAATACTGCTTATGATATTATAATTACAGAAAATAAAGTTACTTATGGAGGTAATAAAAAATGTATGAAATTATTTACAACAATGAATGTATTGATACAGCTGAAAATACTTATAACGCTGTAGAGCTAGTGAAAGAATATCGTATCGCGTTTAAAAGCGGTAATGTATGGTAGAGGAGAGCATAATATGAAAAGTTTAACATTGATTTTAGCTTTAACATTACCTATTATATGGGGTTTAGATTTAACATTGTGTAATATTGCAATTGCTGTTGCGATTTGGGTTATTGAGGTTGCTAAGTGGATGAATGACTAAGGAGATATAAAATGAGTACATTAGATAAATTAATTTTCTTTATGTGTTGTGCGATATTTGGAGCAGTTGCGTATATTTGGTTGATGTTTCTTTGTTTATGGTTTAGTGAGGTGATGTAATATGACTAATATACAAATTGCAATTTCAGATTTTTTATATTCGATTTATTTAAAATCAGATTCAAAGGAGTTGGATGAATGGTTGATTTATCTAGCACGGGAGAGCGGTGATGAACGACTTGCAAGAATGATGGGTGATAACAAGTGATATTCTTTGACTTAGAGGTGTTTGCCTACGACTGGTTACTTGCAACGTTTAACGGTGAAAAGTGGACGTATATTGAAAATGATAGAAAGTTGTTACATCAATATTACGATGAAAACAAACACGATTTATGGATTGGTTACAATGTAAAGGGTTATGACCAATACATCGTAAAAGCTATCTTATTAGGTTATAATCCTAAATTAGTTAATGACTGGATAGTCAAGGAAGGTAAAGCGGGATGGCAATTCTCAAACGATTTCAGAAACATCAAATTAAACATATATGACTGCATTGTGTTTGGGAAAAGCCTAAAACAGTTAGAAAGCTATTTAGGGGTAAACATTCACGAAACCGACGTTGACTTTGATATTAAAAGACAACTAACGGAAGCCGAGCGAAAACTTAACCGCCAATATTGTCATGATGACGTATATAATACAGCATTGGTATTTCAACATACAATAGATGATTTTAAAGCTCATATGGGTTTATGTCAATTGGCGGGCGAACCCTTATCCAGTATGGGAAAAACTAAGGCTCAGTTATCATCTAAGATTTTAAAGGCTAAGCGTTTAACTCCTAAAGAATGGGAGCAAGAATGGGACTTTGAATATGTTCAATGTGTTAAGGATTATGATTACAAACATAAAGATGTATTGAGATTTTTCGATGAGTTACACGAAACAAAGGACGCTAAAGCTAAGTATGAAATTGAGTTATATGGTGTTCCTCATACATTTGCATTAGGTGGCTTGCACGGAGCAAGGGAAAATTATTTTTATAGCCAATTGAAAGAACCTGACTACCTATTATTACATGTTGATGTTGCTAGTTTTTATCCTCACATCATGACCGAATGGGGTTTACTTTCACGGGCTATCCCTAGCGTTAAAGATTTTGAGGATATCATGGAGTTACGCTTAAAATATAAGCATGAAAAAAATCCATTACAGGCACCGCTTAAAATCGCAATAAATGGTACGTACGGACAGTCGGGAGCGGGTAAATGTGAGGATGGAAAATACAAAGTACTATCTGATATATATGACCCTGTTCGTATGCGGGAAGTGTGTATCAACGGTCAATTAATGTTATTACAATTAATTGAAGATTTAACACAATTTGATTTGATACAATCTAATACGGATGGTCTTATTTATAAGTTGCATAAAAACGAGTTTGAAACGTTTGATAAGATAGTTAAGGATTGGGAAAAGCGAACTAAAATGACAATGGAATATGATTATATTACGTATATGGCTCAAGCCGACGTCAATAATTATATTGCAGTATTTGAAAATGGCGAAGTAGAACGTAAAGGCGGAGCCGTTAAAAAATCAAAAACATTGGATTATGATTTGCCTATTGTTGCCGACGCCGTAGTTGAATATTTTGTTAATGGTGTTGAGCCTGAAGAATTTATCATGAAAGAAATATATTTAGCTCCTTTCATGAAAACATATAAGTTATCAGGGAATTACAAACAGGCTATATATAATAATGAGGTATTAACTGATAAAGTGTATAGGGTATTCGCAAGCAGAAGCCATAAAGATGGTATTTTGTACAAACAAAAAGAAGGTAAAAATGCGGAGAAATTTGCTTCTTGCCCTGAACATGCTAAAATTGTAAACAGCAATATACAAGGTATGTTAAAGCCTAGATGGCTTGATGAAAACTGGTATATAAAAGAAGCGTGGAAGCGGATAGATAGATTTAAGGGCGTTGACAAAAAGTAATATATAATATGTGTTTTATATATTTGATTTTGTACTCATATTACTGTACAATAAAATTATAGGAGGTAAATAAAATGAAAAAAGGTGACTTGGTTTGTAGTAAGGATAAAAGCGTTGTCGGTGTTGTTATTGATTTATCCTATATGCTGAGGAATGTAACAATCTTAGTACTTTGGAACGATGTACCAACAGCACAAGGCTGTAAAACATTTACATTACATAACGATAATGTAATTTTATTACCAAAGGGAACTAAGGTAATTAAGCATTTTAAAAACAAAACTGAAACAATATTGTATAGACGTTATGATTCTACAACGGATATTATTCACGGTGACGGAGGAGCCTTAACTGCACGGAACTTAAATGGTATATGTGATTTAGAATTTGAATTTATGGAAGATGTTACAACAAAGAACAACAAACAATATACTACGCTTGATATTGAACCTTGGGACATCATGCAAGCAGATTTTACACGAGAAGAGTTTATTGGTTTTCTGAAAGGGAATATTATTAAATATTGTTTAAGAAAAAAAGGTTCAGATTTACAAGATTTTGAAAAAATTGAACATTATGCTAAGAAGTTACAGGAGATTTTAAAAAATGAATAATTTGAACGGTGTTCACAATAAGCCCGACCGTGATGAATGGTATACCAAATATGAGGATGTAGCGGGCGTATTAAGGAATTTTACAGACCTGATGGTAGTATTGAAAAGTTAGGTAATGTAGTATGGATAACTAATTATGAAAAGGTACTAGGTAAACAGTTGCAACTATGTGACAACTTGGATGGGGTTAGAATATTAGATGACGGAATTATGGAAGTATCTAAGAAAAAAGATATTCCGAACGTTAAGGGTAATTACTATGTGCCAATTACCATATTTGAACATACGCCACTACCTTATAATATTAAAATTTTAAGTGTAAATAATAATTGTAGATATAAAGGCAAAAAAAACTATATACTAGATTTTTAATTGAGGTGAAATAATGAAAATTAAAATTTTAGATAAAAATTGTATTCCAAAGAAAGCCCATTCTATTGACGCGGGCTTTGATGTTAAAGCTAGAACTGAATTTGTTATACCACCTAAGGAGACAGCAATGATTCCAACTGGGGTATGTGTAGAAATTCCCGTAGGTATGGTTGGACTACTGTTCCCGCGTAGTAGTATCAGTAAAACGCCTCTTCGTATGTGTAACAGCGTAGGTGTAATTGACGCGGGCTTTACGGGTGAAATTAAAGTACCGTTACAAAATACACATCATAATTTAATGGTTAGCGTTAACCAGTATGATAAAATTGCTCAATTGGTTATCGTACCATTGGCGGATGTATCTATTGAAATTGTTGAGGAGTTAGAAAATTCTGAGCGTGGTGACGGTGGATTTGGTAGTACAGGGAGATAAGAAATGATTGAAGTAAATAGTTTTATTAATAGCGTAGGCGATTGCGCATTTGATTGTGAATTGCGACATGATATGTTGTTACGTGATACTAAATATACTGGTAATGTTGTTGTTATCAACACTGAAATGTGTTCCATTGTTGTAACAGATGATACAATGTTGATGGATGATAGAGGCTTATGGAAGTATGCTAGCAAATTACAAGTAGGGAATGCGTTAAAATCATATATGACAAATAGGGTTGCTGTAACTGGTATTACAGCATACCATGTTGAAGATGAACCTATGTATAAGTTAGTGGATTGCGATAAAGGCTACATTGTTGTTAACGGCTTTTATGTTGCATGCGATAAATAAATATGTTATAATATAATAGAAGGAGGTGATATATAATGTGGATTCGTATTCGTACAATTCTTATCGCTGTGCTTTTAAATCAAGTAACTTTAAAAGCATTGGCAACTGGTGCTGGTTTGAAAGATGAACAAGCGGAAGCGGTTAGTGGTGCTATCATGGACATTAAAGCGTTTATTGATATGAAAGACCGTCGCTACTTGAATCAAGCCATTGATAAACTTCAAACGCTTATTAAATAGCGGAGGTGGTCTTTATCTCGGGTACGCCGTAGGGTTAGCGTATAATGAGGCGGTTATTATACCGCCTCTTATTTTTTAGTTGACAATGTTATAACAACTATGATATAATAGTATCATAGGAGGGTTATATAATGCACGATAACCAAATATCCGTAGTTTTGGGGGTTGTTGGTGGCTTCCTTTCTTATGCATTTGGTGTAAATGAACATCTTGAGGTCTTATTGTGGGCGATAACGCTTGACATTATTGTAGGTCGTGTTAGCTAGTTTTGTTAAATGAAAAACTGATGTTCAATAGCAGAAAAATGTATAAAGGAATTGTGAAGAAGGTCGTTATATTAACTTTGGTAATGTTTGCCCATCAATTGGATTTGATGATGAAAACGGACGGGATTATCGCTAAGACTGTAACATGGTTCTTTATAGCGAACGAAGGGCTTTCAGTACTTGAGAATGCGGGGAAGTGTGGGATTACATTACCGAAGATATTACAATCTAGCCTCGAACAGTTGAAAAGGATTAACCAATGACAACAAAAAACGTTAAAAATTTAAGCGTGTTATTTGGTGGTATGACCGCTATGATATGCACTACAGCAACGCCTCATATGGTAAAATGGATATTAAGTATATATGTAATTATGCTTATAGCCGAATGGATGGGGAATGATGAAGATACTACCCGATAGGGTGGTATCTTTTTTTATTATAGTAATTATGACTTTTAAGTATTAGACAATATCTACAAAGTGATGTATTATATAACCATAAGGAGTGATAATAATGTTTATAGAAAAGAACGCGAACCCTTGGGATATGAATTGGGAGGACTGTATGATACGGGCTATTTCACTAGCCTTAAATAAGCCCTACATGGATGTGCATGATGACATGTTACAATTAGCATATGATAAGGGTTGGAAAATTACAGAATTGCGTACTGGATGGACGTACATCGTTAGTAATGGTTATGAGGCTTGTGGCCTAGGTGATTATAAAAGAACCGTTAAACAGTATGCAACAGAAATTACCGAACCGCGAATTGTAGTAGTTAATGGACATATGACCTATTGCGAGGGTGGCGATTGGTTTGATACATGGAATCCCGCCCGTTACAAAGTAAATTATGTATTCCGTAAAGTGAAGGAGGATTAATATGTTTTATATCGTAGAAAATAAGGTTTGTTTGTATGTTACGCCAACAATTAAGGACGCAAATGATTGGGTGAAGATGAATAATAAAAAGGTGTATAAAGTATATCAAAATGAATCTAAGAAGGTTGTCGTGGAGGTTAAATAATGAATTTTGTTAAGGACTGTTTAGATAGAAATTTAAGTTTGAAAGACGTTGCAACAAAGCACAATATTCCAATGGATGCTATTTTTGATGTTTACGAGGAAAAAAGAAAACTATATAACTTTACTGAGATACAAAACATCATGAGGGAGGTTTATTATTGTGAAGATTAATAAATATGATTGGTTAACGAATGAATTATTAGCTACTTACAACACTATACAGGAAGCAGTATTTGATAATCATATTTGCTATGGTACTATTTATAAACAGCTTGACAAGTCAGTACTTGAAATAAATAGGGGACGTAGTTTTACTTTGGTTATGAACCTAAAAAGAGATATGTTATTGAATGTTACGATAACGAAACGCGGGAACTATTAGGCGTATATAGTAGCGTAAAAGAGGCTTCTATTAAGACGGGTGTACTTGACCAACACATCTCCTATCAATGCAGATTGAATAAACCCTTCAATAAAAGGTCAAATGGGATGTACGGGACTATGGTTTGTGAAAAAGCTGTATGACTAAAAGTAATATGTATTATGCGTTTTAAATATTAGACATTTTGTTGTAACAATGTTATTATAATGTTGTAGGAAAGATATATTAAATGGAGGTATTTAAAATGTACGAAGATTTATTTTTTGCAGTAAAAAGACATTTATTACAAAGTGGTAGAAACTTAACAACAGCAACTATGATTGCAAGTAAAGTTGTTGAGGACGCTAAAAAAGCAAATATGAGCGTTGAAGATGTTAGAAAATTAAGAGATGTATTTATTTACTAGGAGGTAAATAAAATGAAAAAGTTAACAGCAACAATTTTAATCGGTATGGGTTTATTAATGGGAGGTTGTGGTACTAACCAACAAACAGTACCGCAACAAACACAAACAAAGGTCGAATGTGGTTATACACATGGTGACTTTGGTAGTTATACCGCAAGTAACCCAGTACAATTAGAAGCAGGTAAACAATTCGGATTTCGTGGAGCAACCTTTGATAGTAAACGGGTAGGCGTTACTGATGACGGTAAACAAAAAGCATTCGGATTGATTATCAGAAATGAACAATTATGCTTATATGAAATTGATGTTACTGGTAAAAAAGATTGGAAAGAGTTAAATAATACAAATAATACATATGTTGCGGATGAGGTAACGCGTGAAAAAATCTTATTAGGGGACTTAGTAAATGAAGGTATTTACCCTATGGAAAAAGTAAAAGATGTTAGCGATTTATATAAATTTGTAGATGTGACTATTGTAAAGGCTCATCTTGTACATACACATACTAAGGAGTGTAAAATAATGATATACTGGATTTATGATGGTGACGAATTGATGGCGGTTCGTACCAGTTGGGATAGTGTAGAAAAAATACATGAATGATAATAATTATATGTTATATGAAAAATTAACATGTATTAGGGGGCAATAATACATTCGATATGTGTTTTGTTGATGTTGTTAAGAAGGAGCTATAATATGGACTTATTAGAAAATGCATACACGTTTGAAATTAATGATTTTGTTTTAAAACCCGTTATTATTGAGTGCGGTGAATGGATTCACTTTATATGGAAGTTAAACGATAAGAGCCTAGAAATTGTATTATTAGATGATGAGGTATGGGATTTAGAAACCCATGACGCAATTGAAAATAAGGTTATCAACTGGGGCGGTGAGTGAATAATGATTACGAATAATCTCGATTTATACAATTATATGCGTGATAAAGGGGAATGGGTAACATTAATGCTCAACCCATCTAATAAATGGGATACAGATGAGTTAGTTATCGCTTTTCCTGTATACGTTTAACATGTCTGTTTGTGGTAACAGATTTAATAAAGAAAAGTTACACGATTATAAAAAAGAATGTGAAAAGGTGTTAGAATGGTTTGAAGCCTCTGAAAGTGTAATTGTTATAACAAATGTATGTAAATTCGGTACGCCTTATATGAAACTACATGCACCCGAATTATACAAGCGTATGAAAGCCCTAGGGGTGCAAAAACAGGTAATTCACACAAAGAGTATAGGCGAGCTAATTAACCCGCATAGATTACAAATTTGGTATAAAGGTATTGAACCAATTAAATTTGATGAGGTTAAAACCAATAACATTATTGATTCTCTATACAGATGGACAAACGAGTACGGCGAACGCAAGAAACAACAAACGCATTATATGAACGTTATCAACGCGAGCCATGATACATATGAACGCCGTAAATTGCGTTATGTACCTGAATTCAGTTTATTTAGTCAACTATATAAAAAGCTATTCAAAGGCTAACCTTTACAAAAATAAATACCTATGCTATAATATAGGTAATGAATAAAAAAGCAAAATTCCGTTCCAGTAGTGAATGGAAAAAGAAAAGAAAAGAAATTATGAAGCGTGATAATTTTAAATGCAAATTATGCGGTAAAGAAGAAGGCTTACAATGCCATCATGTTTATAGCTTGAACACGAACTGGGAAAAGAGATTAGAAAATAATAATATAATTACCGTTTGTAAAGATTGTCACTCAGATATTCATAATAATAAATATTCAGAATATTATTTGTTACAACAGATTACTAAATAATTTTTATTTTTAAGCACACTCCGAATAATTAAATATTTGTTGTAACTATTACAGAAGAGCATACCAGTATGCTCTTTTTGTATTTTACAAGATAATATATTTATGGTATTATATAACCATAAGGAGGTAACAAACATGAAAAGAGTAATAACTGTTACAACAATAGGTGAGGCTATTAGCCTAGCTATGAAATGGTCTAATAATGAACCTGTATTAATTTCCGAACATCAATATGATAGCGACAAAGATTTTGAAGGAGTGATTATATATGTTAAATAATTTCACAATTAATTATAAAGGAATAAAAATTACACCTCAACTAAAACACAAAGCACAATATGATGTGTTATGTTATGACTACGGGGATAAGCATATTGAGGTTACGTTTGATTATACGATGTATGACAGCTCAATTAAAAAGGCTTATATCAAAAATATTAAATATGTAGCATGTCAAGGGTTAGACTATGAAGAGGGTATGTAGTTATTGCGGGCGGATTGTGGATACTAACAATCATGATTGCCCGAATAAACCAAAGGATAAAAGGAGGGGACGCCAGTTAGCTAAGGAGTCAAGTCGATGGAAAAAGATAAAAGCAGAAGTCAAGGCTAGGGACTTATCATGTCGGTTATGTTGGTATAATGGTATTTATAACCCTATCGAAGAGGTTCATCACATTATACCTCGTGAGGTACATGATGATGAAACACATGTTTTTAATGCGGACAATTGCGTCGGTTTGTGTAGAAATTGCCATCATGAAATACATAACGAAGGATGGAAAAAATATGTTAAGTTGTTACAACAATTAATTAAGGAGGGTAAATAATATGTTTAAACATTATGAAGTATGGGAAACTATTAAAGGTGAAAACAAGTTTTATATTAGAAAATCAGATAACAAAGTATATATCATGAAAGGTGAAGAACCTGATAAAGAGAAAGATATTGAAGTAACACAAAATCTAATTGAAAGGATGGTTCTTAAAATCGATGGCACAGCGTTACGTGTTCAACGATGGGAAGTATTTTACTTATATGATTTATATAAAGATGAGTTTGAGGTGGTTAATGATGTTAACGAAATTCTATAGAGGTTATATTCGCCTAGGGGAAAATAAAGCCCGAATCGATAAAAGACCATCGCGGGTGATTCCACAACATGAAACAGTAGGCGGTTTGTTTAAGCCTGAATATATGATGTTAGATTTTGATAATAGGGAGGATTGTGGCTTATTCCTACAATTAGTAGATAAGTATAACTGGAATACGCATATTGTTGGTACAGATAGCGGAATTCATGCTATATTCAAAAAACCTGATATTAAAATACCTAGCGAAAACGGAGCCGAGTTGGTATGTGGTCTGACTTGTGATATTAAGCAAGGTCGCAACAGTTGGAATAATAGTGATTATGAATGTATTAGTTAAACACGGCGAGCCTAGGGAAATAATTAAATATTGTGATGATGTGCAAGTGCTACCTTGGCAATTAATGAGGTTATCGAAAAAATTAGATTTAATGGACGTTGGCGAGGGTGACGGACGCCACGGTGTACATAAACAAATTATAAACGTTGCATTATCATATACTACAGACGCTAAGGAAATTATAGACCTTGTACAATGGGTTAATGATTATGTTTTTAAAGTGGCTAGAAAATCGGTAAACTGGCGTGTAAGCGAGTTACAAAGATGGATAGATAATAATATCAAGGAGGATTTGAAAATTGATGAGTTGTTACAACAATACAAGGTAGATTTACATAAATTAAATATATGGGTGAAAACTAATTTTGAGAAGGTGAATGAATGAAAGAGTTTATCAATTGGGCTTTTTACGGTGTTGTTCCTGAAGGGTGTACACCTGAAACAGCATATAGATGTTATTGTATATGGTGTAATTTATTTGACTATGAACCTATGAAAAAATTTGAATTTATGGAGGTGTGGATGAGTGAACAAATATAGGGGTGAGCATAATAAATTTTTACATTATCTGATGGCAAAAGATATTGTTGAACAGCATGAATTTTGCGTTATTAATGATACTATTTATATTTGGTGGGAGGGAAAATATGTTCCTGATATTCAAGATAAAATAAATTTATTAGGTATTAAATTAGACCCGTCAACAACGAAAACCAATAGAACAGAGGTTTACAATACTATAGTTGGTTTTAAGTCTACATTTAGAAAATTTGCACAAGTAGACCCTTATAAAATAGCATTCATGAACGGTGTTTTAGATTTGCGTACATTGGACTTCTATAAAGATAATTTACAGGATTTTGCTGTTTGTAACCGTATTCCGTGGAATTATAATATAAATGTTGAAGCTCAACCACAGGTACAAGAACAGATAAAAAGATGGGCTGATTATGATGAAAATGTAGAAGCGTTATTATATCAATTAATTGGATACCCTATGTTAGTTAATTGTAATTTACGTACTATGTTTTTATTACATGGTTCCGCTCAAGGTGGTAAAACAAAATTCGTTGAATATATAGAACATCTATATGGCGTTGAAAATTATAGTACATTTGATATTGATGAGGTAAATCGACGGTTCAATAAAGCACAAATATGCGGGAAACTATTTAATTATTCTGATGATATTGACGCGGGTTATATCGAAAAGCCTAATTTCTTGAAAAGACTTATTTCAGGTGTTACAACAATGCAAGTTGAAAATAAAGGTAAAGATGGTTATAAAGCTCCATTTTATGCTAAGTTAATTATGAGCATGAATGACTTCCCTAAAATTAAACTTGATAGCGATATTACGGCTTGGCAGTCACGTTTTAATATTATCCACTTCAAACATAAGTTCGATAAAAACCCTAAATATGATGAATGGGCTGAAAAAACATTAAGGAATCCCCAAGCTGTATCATGGTTGATTCAAGAATCTGTAAAGGCAATTAATAAAGCAGTAGATAAGGGAGAGTTTTGTTATTATGATGATGAACTATTTAACAAGTTTATTGAAAATATCAATCCAATTTTAATGAAAGCACTTCAAATGACATTAGATGATTGGCAAGAAGTGTATAACGTCAAAAAATGGTATGATGAACAGAAAGAGCTGAACGAATCAAGGACATCATTTAATGCGTTTGTGAAAATATTTAACGGTGTTAGTACAGATTTAGAGATTCATAAAACGCGGACAAAGAATGAAAAATCAGGTATTTATGTAACACGGTTCAGGGTTAGAGAAAAACAACAATAATAATTGTTTTGATGTTTCATGTTTTAAGTAAAATTGTTTGGAACAATTTCAAAATCTAACATCATATATTCAGGCTTAAATAACCCGCCTACCGTTTTATATTGCGGAATCACCCGTGATGGTCTTTTATCAATTCGGGCTTTATTTTTCCCTAGTCTAATATACCCTCTATAGAATTTCGTTATCACTGTTATCCTCCACATCATTAACAACATCAAATTCATCCTTATATAAATCATATAGGTAAAATACTTCCCATCGCTGAACACGTAACGCCGTACCATCTATTTTAAGAACTATTTTTTCAATTAGGTTTTGTGTTACCTCAATGTCTTTTTCTTTATCAGGTTCTGCACCTTTCATGATGTATACTTTGTTATCTGATTTTCTAATATAAAAATGATTTTCATTCTTAATAGTTTCCCATACTTCATAATGCTTAAACATATTATTTATCCTCCTTAATTAATTGTTGTAACAACTTAGTGTATTTTTTCCATCCTTCATTATGTACTTCATGATGGCAATCCCTACACAAACCAACGCAATTGTCCGCGTTAAAAACGTGTGTTTCATCATTTTGTACTTCCCTAGGTATAATATGATGTACCTCTTCAATAGGGTTGTAAACACCATTATACCAACATAACCGACATGATAAGTCCCTAGCCTTCACATCTGCTTTTATTTTTTTCCATCGTGTGGATTCCTTAGCTAATTGGCGTCCCCTCCTTTGGTCTTTCGGTTTATTCGGGCAATTGTGGTTGTTAGTATCCACGATACGCCCGCAATAACTACATATACGCTTCATTATATAACTCCTCCAATTTTTCCAACGCTAGGCGTTTAACTCTATCTTCATAGTCCTCTCTATTATAAATTGTTTGATACAAATAATTGTCAAATAATACGCCTACATGTAATTTATCTATATCATAATTTAATATATCATACATTGTTCCATGTTTTAGTGTGGGTATAATTTCCATCCCTCTAAATGTAACCTTGAAATTATTTAACATATATAATCACTCCTTTAAAATCTTTGTCGCTGTTATGATGTTGTAACATAAATTACTTGTTTCATACTAACCTTTCATAATAAACTCATCACGTAATTTTTTAATATCGTCAATTGTCATCTTGCTGTTTTGTTCTACTCTAACTGTTACGTTTGTAGCAACCCATACAGCTGTATCACGTTGTACACGTTTCATTAAATGGGTTTTAACTGCAAAAAATAAATCTTCAAGTGCTTGTTTCTTAGTCATTGTTATTACCTCCATAAGTAACTTCATTTATCTTCTATAATTATAATACACCAAACACCTTAATTTGTAAAATACAAAAAGAGCATACATAGTATGCTCTTATGTAATAGTTACAACAAATATTTAATTATTCGGAGTGTGATTAAAAATAAAAATTATTTACTTATCTGTTGTAACAAATAATATTCACTAAACACATTATTATGTGCTTTATTATGACATGTTTTACATAAACTTATGAGATTTGAATTTTCAAGTTTTAATGTTGGATGTGTATCAAGACTATATATATGATGTACCTGTAGTTGTTCAGTACCGCCACATATAACGCATTGATTGTTATCCCTAGCTAATATCTCGGTTCGTTTATGTTTCCATGTGCTTGAACCTCTAAACTTAGTTTTGTCCATATACTAAGTATAGCATAATAATGTTATTTTGTAAATAGTTTCTTATATAGTTGACTAAACAAAGTATATTCAGGTACATAACGCAATTTACGGCGTTCATATGTATCATGGCTCGCATTGATAACGTTCATGTAATGAGTTTGCTGTTTCTTACATTCGCCGTACTCGTTTGTCCATCTATAAACAGAATCAATGATGTTATCAGTTTTAACCTCATCAAATTTAATTGGCTCAATACCTTTATACCATATTTGTAATCTATGCGGGTTAATTAGCTCGCCTATATTCTTTGTGTGAATTACCTGTTTTTGCACCCCTAGGGCTTTCATACGCTTGTGTAATTCGGGTGCATGTAGTTTCATATAAGGCGTACCAAATTTACATACATTTGTTATAACAATTACACGTTCAGAGGCTTCAAACCATTGTAACACCTTTTCACATTCTTGTTTATAATCGTCTAGCTTTTCCGCATTAAATCTGTTACCACAAACTGACATGTTAAACGTATCAGGGAATGCAATAACCAACTCATCTGTATCCCATTTATTGGATGGATTAAGCATTAATGTTACCCATTCGCCTTTATCACGCATATAATTATATAAATCTAAATTATTCGTAATCATTATTCACTCACCGCCCAATTGATAACTTTATTTTCAATTGCGTCATGTGTATCTAAATCCCATACTTCCTCATCTAGTAATACAATTTCTAGGCTATTATCATTTAATTTCCATATAAAGTGAATCCATTCACCACACTCAATAATAACAGGCTTTAAAATAAAATCATTCGCTTCAAAGGTATATGCATTTTCTAATAAGTCCATTTTATAGCTCCTTTTTAACAACATCAACATAACAATTATCGAATTTATCATTACCTCTACGATATGTTAATGTTCTATATAATACACAATTATTCTCTTTCATGTATTTTTCTACACTATCCCAACTGGTACGAATACCCATCAACTCATCACCATCATAAATCCAGTATATCATTATAACACCACCAAACAGAATAACACATACTAGGTATAAAGTTAATGCATACGCAACATAGATACAAATTGTTGTAACATTAACTCCATTTTCAAATACTTTAAAACCTAATACAATTAAACCAATTACTATTATTATTTCACCTCAATGCTCCATTTATTAAAGATAATTTCAGTTGCGTCAATAGAACCAGTACCTCGTACATAATTATTTTTTTGTTCTTCTTGCATTTTTGCTACTCGCTTAATAACTTCAGGGTCTGTAATGTGGATATTAACGGGTTTATGCAAATCGCCCATTTTAATCCAATCATGCACGATAATTTCAGGTTCATCCCCGAATACTTTATCATCAATTGTTGCTTCAAATTTCACTTTTTGCGGTGTAAATTGTCCTTTCTTAGCTAGGTCAATTGCTTTCATTAAGCTAATTCCGTTATTTTGTTGTACTGTTTGAGTTTTAGTTTGTGTTTGTTGTGCTTCCATGTTTGGTTGATTGTTACCACAACCTCCCATTAATAAGCCCATACCGATTAAAATTGTTGCTGTTAATGTTTTTACGTTTTTCATTGTTGTTACCTCCTAGTAAATAAATACATCTCTTAATTTTCTAACATCTTCAACGCTCATATTTGCTTTTTTAGCGTCCTCAACAACTTTACTTGCAACCATAGTTGCTGTTGTTAAGTTTCTACCACATTGTAATAAATGTCTTTTTACTGCAAAAAATAAATCTTCATACATTTTAAATACCTCCATTTAGTAACTTTGTAGGTCATCCTCCCTACACCATTATAATATCATTGTTACAACAAAATGTCTAATATTTAAAATGCATAATAACTATTACTTTTAATCATACAGTTTTTTCACAAACCATAGCCCCGTACATCCCATTTGACCTTTTATTAAAAGGTTTATTTAATCTGCATTGCCATGATATTTGTTGGTCAATTACACCAGTCTTAATAGAAGCCTCTTTTACGCTACTATATACGCCTTAATAGTTCCCGCGTTTCATTATCATAGCACTCGATAACATATCTCTTTTTAGGTTCATAACCAAAGTAAAAACTACGTCCCCTATTTATTTCAAGTACTGGCTTGTCTAGCTGTTTATATATGGTTCCATAACAGATACGCTCAGCGAATACTGCTTCCTGTATTGTGTTGTAACTAATTAATAATTCATTAGTTAACCAATCATATTTATTAATCTTCACAATAATAAACCTCCCTCATGATGTTTTGTATCTCAGTAAAGTTATATAGCTTTCTTTTTTCCTCGTAAACATCAAAAATAGCATCCATTGGAATATGGTGTTTTACGCTAATTTGTTTCAAACTCATATTTCTATCTAAACAATCTGTAACGAAACTCATTTTATTTAACCTCCACAATTACCTTCTTATATTCATCTTGATCTACTTTATACACCGTTTTATTGTTAATTTTTAGCCAATTATTAGCGTCCTTCATTGTTGGCGTAATGTACAAACAAACCTTATTTTCTACGATATAAAACATATTAATCCTCCTTTACTTTACGGAATACATAATTTACTTTGTAACGGGCGGGATTCCATGTATCAAACCAATTGCCACCCTCACAATAGGTCATATGTCCGTTAACTACCACAATACGCGGTTCCGTAATATCAGTTGCATACTGTTTAACGGTTCTTTTATAATCGCCTAGGTCACAAGCCTCATAACCGTTACTAACTATGTACGTCCATCCAGTACGTAATTCTGTAATTTTCCATCCTTTATCATATGCTAATTGTAACATATCATCATGTACTTCCATGTAGGGCTTATTAATGGGAGGTTGTGGTAACAATCAACCAAACATGGAAGCACAACAAACACAAACTAAAACTCAAACAGTACAACAAAATAACGGAATTAGCTTAATG
>CYGL01000111.1_pt1 | contig 41379 bp, 81 predicted proteins | sample 485531 | NCBI WGS metagenome assembly CYGL01 (sample SAMEA3497897, study PRJEB9818) | human gut metagenome | reverse complement strand
TATAAGTGGATTCTGTTTGAAAGCTGTCCTAAATGCAATCGAAAACGGGGATCAGTTCAAAAAATACGACGAAAAGAAGCGAAAAGATGAACTGCAAGCCATTTTGGACGCAGCCAGAGCGAGACACGCAACCAACAACTACGAGGACAGGGAGCAGAAGCGAAGAGACACCATTGCAGCAGCTTCCGACATCAACGAAGGACTAGCCGACTACAAGAAACCCGACCTTGATACCTACTTAAACGATTGAAATTCGTTTTTTACCCCTTAGGTGGATAAATTATCAAGAAAAGATTTTAAAAACCTTGTATGAGACGATTTGAACCCTTAGAAAGGTTTTAAATGCAACTGGATATACAAAAAAGAAATCCGGATCCATTGGTTATATTGCACAATTTCCCATGCGTAAAATTAGACCATACCCTATTTTAATTCGCTATTTTCTTTCATTTTCTCATATGTTGTATTCGGTATTGCGTTACATACTATATCTTGTGTTTCTGTATTCCTGTTAAGATTCCCTAACTTTGGCAGATCATCTACTGTTAACGCCTGTCTGATGCTCTCTTTTCTGAAATCTCGTTTAGTATCATACAGAAAACCGAGTTCTTCATCATTGTTGCTCATCTGAATATTGCCGACGGTATCAATCGACCTTGCGTTACGGCTCTGCTCCCGGGCAGAAGTAACGATTTTTAGCCGAACGTCCACGCGTTTAGTACTTAACTTCATTTCATTATATTCAGGTCTTCTTACAATATCTTTACCATTTGTATTATTAAATATATATACAGTGTCCTTATATTCTTTTTCTATATCCTTTTCAGATAATTCAAATATAATAGTTTTATTTATATTCTTTTCATGCCACATATCTAATGTATGTCTATGTATACCAGTTAACTCACAAAAGGAATTAATCTTTATCTTGCCACCATATACACGGCAGAGATTTATATAAGTGTCGCATACAGATTCAACGTCTAAATATCTCCAGGTCCTTAACCTTGTATGGCTGCAATTAATCCAGGATTCGGATTCGTCCAGTTCAAAGATCTTCTTGTAGATCTTCGGCCATATGGCGTCGATCATGTCCGGGACTCTCCGCTCCGGAGCATCTGCGATCCGGTACTGTTGATAAAGCCGGGTAAATTCAACTTCTACCTGATCTGCAAAGCTGACAACTTCGGCACTCTTTTCTTCGTTCATCTTTTCCGGCTCCTTTCTAGGTGTATTGGGTAAACAAAAAAGAAGCATCAAGAAATAAACGCAACTATAGCGTTAATCTCTAAACACTTCTTTGGTAAAATGTAATCAAATCGTAATTGGTATAACTGTAAACTGTAAAACTCTTTTTGGTAAATCAAACAAAAATAAAACTTGTATAACTGGTAAAACAAATGTGTTTTGTCAATATTAAGTTTTCACTGTTCAGCTTATGATTTAACGATACACTAAATATCAAAACGATGCAACAACTATTTTTCGTCAATGTTTTATCGGTTTTTTGGCATTCTCCCCTTATATATAATATATACAGTGTAAATAATAGTGTTATAAAAATAAATTATTAACTACACGGTAAGTTGTTGGTAATATCTACGTTGAGAGTGTTATAAAGACAATGTATTAACTACACGATAGTTTATTGGCTTAATTTACGTTGTGATTGTTTAAGACGATAAGTAGAGTACAACTTAATTAAACTGAGAAGATGTTTAATTAAGTTGAAGTCGGTATTAATTAAACTGAGAAGATGTTTAATTAATACCTCCGTCGTAGATAACAGATTGAAAAAATATCTGTTATCTACTCTGTAGAACCTCGAGGGCGTCGCTTCGCTCCTTCACCTCTCCCCCTTAGTAATCTACATTTTTTCTAAACTGTAGTGTTTGTTAACAATGTACATACAGAGACAATTACTCTACACTACTGTTATAAATATAATAGGGGCAGAGTTCCGGAAGAAAAGTGCCGGGTTTGGAAAAAAATTGTCCGGATTTCTTTTTTGTATATCCAGTTGCATTTAAAACCTTTCTAAGGGTTCAAATCGTCTCATACAAGGTTTTAAAATCTTTTCTTGATAATTTATCCACCTAAGGGGTAAAAAACGAATTTCAATCGTTTAAGTAGGTATCAAGGTCGGGTTTCTTGTAGTCGGCTAGTCCTTCGTTGATGTCGGAAGCTGCTGCAATGGTGTCTCTTCGCTTCTGCTCCCTGTCCTCGTAGTTGTTGGTTGCGTGTCTCGCTCTGGCTGCGTCCAAAATGGCTTGCAGTTCATCTTTTCGCTTCTTTTCGTCGTATTTTTTGAACTGATCCCCGTTTTCGATTGCATTTAGGACAGCTTTCAAACAGAATCCACTTATAGTATCATCTTCTTTGATTATTTCCCGTATCTTTTCCTTTGTTCCTTTTGGTAGTTTAATCTGCACAAGATCAAACTTAGAATTATAGTTATTCTGCGCCTTTTTAACGTATTTCGGTAATGACATTGTAAAACCTCCTGTTATGATTATTATATACGAATTACTATATAGTAATTTTAACACAGAATTATTATATAGTAAATATCATACAGAATTATTATATAAGAATTACTATATACGAATTATCATATAACTTGTTATATATCACGTTATATAAATAGTTATATATCTTGTTATATAGCAATTCTATATCCAGGATCCCAAAGAAAAAGGACGGGAAACCGTCCCTATTCATTGATTTTGTCAATTCAAATTCTTTTCAATGCAATCAATTATAAATTTGTTTAGGCTTTTTCCTTCCGCTTCTGCTGCTGCCTTGTATTCTTCCGCTTTTTCTTTAAGAACAACAACCCTAATTGTGTGCCTGTCCTTCATATAGTTTGCTGTGGCTGCCGCCTGTCCTTTTGTGTACTTTGATCCCATTTTCCGCTCCTATTCAGTAAATACGAATCTTAAATAATCATCATTGATAAACATTCCCCAGGACCATTCCGAATGATCTTCGTTCCATGTCCCCGGCTGATTTTCCGTGATCCCATCCATTAAATCATCATTTACATTGATATATCTTTCACCAAGAAGTTTTTCCAGCCAATCAAAATTGCTAAACGTCTCTCCGTCGAATAAAACTTTTGTCTCACCCTTAAATTCTGCTTTCAATGTTTTAAATGTCATATCCTTTCACCTTTCTTCCGGCTGTGCCGTCCCTTTCATTTGATAAGCATATAATATCACATATGCGTATATTAGCCAATATACAAAATGAACAAATATATTAGCTAATATTTGTGAAATATGTCAATGGATATATTAGCCAATATATACTATAATAACATCATCAGGAACAAGAAAACAAACCAAACGAAAAGGAGATTCAAGATATGAAAAACTGGACAAAAGAACAACTGTATGAAATTTGGAGATACAGAGGATACACAAAGAAAGAAGCACAGGCGAAAGCCGAAAAGGAATACAACGAAATGCACCGAAGAAAAACAGATATTGAATCACACCAGATTATGCAAGAAATGCTTTACAATTAGTCGAAACGCTCTACGGAGCGTCAGCCGCGGGATAGTCTCCCGGCTCTGATGATGGCAGACGAAAAAAGAAAGGGGAAAATAAAATGAGTTACTACACAATGAACAATAAAGAATTATCCCAATTAATCAGAAAAACCTTGAAACAGAAAGGATTGACAAGTAAAGATGTATCTGTAAAAGTTAGAGCCGCATTATATGATACGTCAGTAAATATTACCGTTAAAAATCCGCTTGTTAGACTTTCGGAAGTTGAAAAAGTAGCAAAAAGATTTTCAGAAGTTGAATACGATAAAAAACAATGGAAATTTTAGCAGGTTGTAACGTATATGTCCATTGCCAATACGAATGCGGAATTTTCAATGAAGTTTCCGCTCCACTCGTTCCGGTTGCTGAAAAAGTTTTTGGTAGTGAAAAATGGGATGGTCGCAAGATTGCAGAAAATGAAAATGTAGAAATACATATCGTTAAAATGAATGAATGCGAAAGCCGTTTATATGAATTTGATAAAAACAGCGGACAGCAAAACTATACAGGCGGCTACATTGTCAGATGTGCCGAATGTTTAGCGGTGGCGATGTGGAGATTTAAAAATATAGGCACTATTTACGCATAAGTCGAAACCGCCTTCGGGCGGTCTTGGGTAGGGCGGCAACCTTCCAACTGATGAGACAAGCAAACAGAAAGGATGGTTATTATGACAAAATACGAAATGCTTAAGAAATTGGAGCAATTACAGGAAGAAAAAGAGGTAAAAATTGATGGTATTTATCAGAACAGTAACAAAAGCGAGATTCAGAGCGCTATAAACTGTTTAGAGTGTCCGGATGATCTTCTTGATAAGTATTTCACAGTTTTCTCTTTAAAATATCCAAACACGGCGCAGACAATCGCAAGCGTTGGAGATTTCAAGCATCACGGTTTTAATCGACAGTATGTATATAGTACGGCTAGAATGATCTTAGCATAGGCAAGAATAGACGGTATTTTCCGGGGTTCGATTCCCCGGCTTTGCCATATCCAAAAATAAAAGAAAGGAGTATGCAAACATGAAAAACAAAAAACGGAAAAGTTACTAAAAGAATCGTCAGGGGAATATCAGAAGATTTCCCAAACAATAAAATCCTTGTTAAAGGGCGATATACAAGGAGAAGAAGCAAACAAAATTATTGATAAATCACTGGACAAGGTAGATAATCTCATAATCGAGTTTGAAAAATAAGCCACGAACGATATTATAGCACCTTGACAACGCCACGAACAGGCTTTATTATGGCATTGTACCATACCATAATATAATTATGCTTGTATGGTCTGATTGTGCCCCTCTAGTGAGGTGTGCGGATTTCTACGCGTTTAAAGACGCCCGATGTAGTAGCGCACATAACCACCGCCGTATTGCTGCCGGTATCATGCCGGAGTTGCGCCGGTGCGTAGTCGGTATGGGTACAATTACAATTGCATTGTCGTTGTTGTTGACGAAGGACACCGGGAGGAAGAAAGAAATTTTTTTCTCCCGGACTTTTTTGGGGTGACATCTTTTTTTGGCGTTTTTTCCGAGATTTTTGAAAACTGTTTTCCGTGGGAAATATCAAAAATCATTAGTACGTGATTACTACAATTTTTGTTTATATTGCGATTCTCTGAATGTTTCTCAACAAATCGTCCAGCAAATAAATGATTTCTTTCCCATAATCAGCCATGAAATTACATAGCCGTTCTTCCAGTTCAAGCGGAATGGATATGTTATTTTCAAAGCAGAAAACGTGCGTGATTTCGTGGCATAACACTCTTTCGGTCATTTCCGGAGACATTCCACGCATGATAAAGACAGTTTTCACGGAGTTGTCCGTGACTCCGAACGTGTAAGTTCCGTCACTTCTCTGTAAATCTTTGCTCTGTGGGTTTACAAATTTCAGCACCCACGCATTATTGTTCACTGTAAAATACATATACTACCTCCTTTTGTCAAAATAAAAACCACCAACCAATACTGGCTAGTGGTCTTTACTGTTATCTCCAGTTTTCTGCTTTTCTCTGATTGATAAAAGCCTTGTACCGGATCATTTCCTTTTCCGCTTCCTCACCGTACTTGTTGAACATTCCGGTAAGTTCTTCAAGGTTGTATTTCCCAGTTCGGTGCTTTCTTTCATAAAGAATGCTCGGTTCAAGGCGGTTCATGGCGTCTACATACTGTCTCATTCTCTGCATCAGGAACACGGCGTTACTGTAGTCCCTTGCTACCATTTCCGGCGGTCTGTCTTCCGCTGCCGGAGGTATGCTGTCCAGTAAGTCCAGTGCTTCAATCAGAAAGTCTTGATATTTCTTTCTCATTCCTTGTCCTCCACGGTATAATAAAATGTACCTCTTTCTTTGAAAACTTTGATTTCGGGGTGATTTCTCACTATGAGATTCTCTGCAAGAAAATCACATTCGTCATTGCAACAGAGCAGATAGTTCGTGTTATCCGAATCTATGCTTTCTCTCCTTGAATTAGCCTTGATGTGACCTCTTGAAGTGATTTCATGCACTTCCCCATATTGCCTGATTGCCATGTATTTCATGTTTGCGCCACATAACGGGCAATGGCTCAATATTTTAGGCTCTGACATTGTTTCTTACCTCCTTGCGCTCAATGCACGTTCTACACCGTCAAGATACCTGTCCGCAGCTTCGGCAAGTTCCGGAAAGTACTCGATAATGTCAATTGCGTATTCCGGTTCTTTTCCGGTGCATTTCTTGTACATATTGTTCGCTTCCTTAAGGTTGTATTTTTCTCCAACATTCTTAAGTATGTCAGTGGTAAATCTTTGTCAATGTGAATCCGGTTCGTCTCTGAATCCTTGCAAGTCTGCCCTTATTCCGGTTGTGCCACCCTTTGATAAGTGGCACTTGCGGCTTTTCCTCAATCAAGTCTGAATCATCAGATTCCTTTTCTACCTCTTCACAGGTTACCTGTTGCTCTCTAGCGTTAAAATAGGAATTGACTAATCTCCTTTGCACTTTCCATGACAAATCGTCATTAAAGGATTTTACTAGCATCAAATAACCGCTTTCTGTTATGAGGGTTATACCTTTTGGTGGAATGGAAAGATCCAATGGACGAATTTCGTCCATTGAATTATTCCTATGTACGATAACATAATCTTCACCCTCTATAAAGTGCTTTTTATTTTGCTTAAAGTTTCTTTTCGCTGTTCCATCTGTTCTTTGATGCACTGTGTCAATGTCCTTAAATGTGACAACTCTTTGACCGTTGTACTCCCTTATCTGCATTTCGGTGTTTTCAATGGTAATTACTTCATTCATCAGCAAGCACCGCCTTTCTTGAACTGTTTCAACTCCTTCCTAAGTTCTTCCAGTTCTTTCAGTGCTTTGTCGTAGGATTCCACCATGCGGTCGTATCTTTTCTGTGGAGTAACCATTTTATAAGATGCATTTAAACATAAGTCTAAGACATTGTGCGGTATACGCCTTAAAACTGATTCAATCTCTTCGGTTTCAATAATCTCATCTTTACTTTCAAAAAGACTTTCTTCAATGGTAATTTTGCTTGTATCTCGTGTCATTCCAAACATACGAATAGAACATAATAAAGAATAAAATAAATCGGTATTAGTTTTAATTCCATCGGCATTAACAAGGCAATTTACTATTTCCTTAATATTTTTTTCATATTCTATAATTTTAATAACGGTCTTAGATGATAAACCAATTGTATTTGAAATAAATTCGAGATCATGCGTAGGCGCTTCCATTGTACAAAAAAAATAGTCTAGATTACAGTCAAGAGCATTACATAGACATAAAATATCTTCTATATTTTTAGGATAGTTTTTTCCTTTTAGCCAATTAGCAAGTTTTCTAGTTTTGTCAGTAACTTCTTGTCTATCTTTATTGCAATCTTCTTGGGTAATGGGCTGGTTTGGATATAACAAATTATATAAAGCAATAATATCTGGTTCATTTTTTGAGTTTGTTATTCCTTTCTCCATAAGAATTGTTTTTAATTTTTCACCAAATAAATGTAAATCAATTTCATATATCATAATATATTCCTCCGAAAATATAATAAATATGTAATGCGATTACTTGTTGTTGATGATAACATAATATTATACAGATGGTCGACTGTCAAGAAAATAATTAAGGAGGTAAAAATAGTATATGTTTTCATGCCGGTCACCTCCTACGCTTTCGGAATAAATGTTCCGTCAAGGACGCCAATAGCAAGCTTCATACCGTCTACGGCATACATGGCATTGTTTTCTGTGATGCAGTCCGTGAGAAGTTCGTCAAGTTCCTCGAAAACCTCATTGCTGACGATTTCTTTCAGCCTGTTCTTAAACTTCGCGAAGTTTTCCTCGCATTTGTCCCAGTCCTCGTCCATGATCTGATTCATGTAAATGATTTCCAAAAATTTGTTCATAGTATTCTACCACCTTTCAAAAATTTACTTGAAAGAGATTTTCCCATGTGATAGAATATTTCACATGAGAGAAATCTCGTGTTGAGAGTAATCGTAACGGTTTTCGCGGACAGAAACGATTACTCTTTTTTTAACTCATTGTACTGAATGTTTATTCCTCTTCTTACCACTTCGGATTTAGATATATTGCTTTTTTCTGCAACATATTCAAGTTTTTCAGATGTTTCATTATCATACCGAAAGTTTAAAGTATGAGTTTTGGGTTTATCAGTTAATTTAGTTCCTTTGTGAATGCCCAACTATTTCACCTCTTTTCTATGTGGCACATTTTAAATATAATGTATATACAAACAAAAGTCAAGCTATTTTTCCAACTCTTCTTTTATTTTTTTGATTCCCCTGTTAATAACATCTGTTCTACTTGTCTTTAGCTTATCAGCGCAATATTGAAGATCGTTCGCTTCGCTTTGCGTCAGCCTAAGATCAAGGCGAACATTTTTAGGGTTGTCTTTGATTTTTTGCCCCATTTTAGGAGACATAATGAACCTCCTTTCAAATTGTCAATGTTCACAAGGTGAACAAATCTGTTCACCTCTAGTTTCCGTAGTACAAGTTTCCTTCCGAATCCTCGTACTCGTTCCAAAACTTGGGAGAACCCAGTGGTGTTTTCTCCCCGTTAAACTGCACTGCAAATCCTGTTGCGTGACAGTTTTCTTTTCCATTTGCAGTTTCAAATACCTTGTCAAAAGGCATTGTTTCCAGTTCGATTCTATTTTCTTCTTTCATGTCTCTTTCCTCCTTTATAGATTGCACGTGCAATCTGTTTGATTATGTTATACCAAAATGCACGTGCAAAGTCAAGCACAAATTTAAAAAAGAAAAGGAGCGGATTAAACCGCCCCAATTTCCTTTATTCTGCACCTATTGTAATTGTATTGTCATTGTATCTACCAAACTACCATAAAGAACACCGCATTCAAGTTCAATATCGTCCAATCCGTCAATATAAAACGCTGATGCAACACTAATTGTTACTCCGGTCTTGACTTCCGTCATATCATTATTCAATGCTTTGTTGCTATCGTCCAGAATAAATGCATCGCCACATTCTATACCATTCTGGAACACTTGCACGTTTGCCGTCCATGAATAACAGGAATTTTCTTCGGAATTGTTCGTGTAGTCAAAATAGATTATCACACATTGCTTACCCTCATAATCCTTTGACAATTCATATCCGGTATATTTTAAAGTAAATTTTCCAAAATCCGTATCAATAGTTCCGTCATTCAAAACTTCTTCGCTTAAGGTATTTTCCGTTGAACCACCAGTGAAATCATAGGTATAATCATCTTCATCAAGAAGTTCCACGTAATATGCCTTTATGGACGGAACATCTTCTTCGGTGTCTGTAAATGCCCTTACCATTCTTTCTGTACCGTCAAATTCTGCATAAACCATAAGAATATCATCGACAAGGATTTTCATATCATCGTCTTTGCGTTTATCACGCATGATAAATTCTCCGCCGCTCCAAAATCCATATTCATCATTCATATTGACTCTGTAGTATGTTTCTTTACCTTGTGTTAAAATCTGTTGAACCTTTACTTCCAGTTTGATCTTCTTCCCCATGTTTCCATTCGGATCTCTGGCAAGGTCTTTGTAATTAAAATCCTCGCATTCACTAATAAATTTTTCTTTGGAATCCCCTTGAATCATGTCAATTATGGTTTCTTCTTTGGCGTCACTGTCTGTCTTACTGCTTGAATCTTCGCTACTTGAAGAACTTCCAGAAGAAGTAAACAGAGCCAATGCCACAATAGCAATCAAAATAGAAAGAACAGAACAACAGATTGCAACGATTGACATTACTTTTTGCTTTTTAACTTCTGTTAGGGTAAGTGCGATAATTCCAAGAATTAATGCAATTACAGACGGAACCATGCCGATAACAACGCACGAAAGAACCAAACCGATAATTCCGCAGATCAGTGAAGCAAGTGCAAGACCGGTTTTCCTCTCCGGTTTACGATACGGAACGCTTTGTTGTTGCACTATCGGTTGCGTATCTTCCTCCCATTCCATTTTAAAACCGCATTCTTTACAGATGATGCGGTTATCTTCGTTTTCCGCACCACAAATAGGACAAATCTTCATATATATACATCCCCTCTCTTTTATGATGGGAAAATTCTACCATATTCGATGAAATTAATCAACTTTTGACGCTTTATCCACTAGCCAATATTTAGTTGTCAATGTGCAAGAATAGGGGCATCTCTGCCCCTATCGTCTTAAATTCTTCCGGCAAGTCCGGTTAATTTCGTCCGAACCATGGCTTTTTCTTCTGCCGTTGCATCAGAAATTGCTTCGGTCAAGTCTTCGGAAATCTCCTTGAAGTAGTTTTCAAGGTCTTTCATCTTCTGCTCCTTGTCGGTCTGTGTATTCGCTTTGTGCACTTCCTTACTTTCCGTGTACATACGTCTTGCCTTGTCATATCGGCTTTCGTTTCTTTCATGTGCAAAGGAATCCGTGTAATACATTCGCCCATTATGGCGGTCAACATCCCTCATCTGCTCCATATCATCCCATTCCGGCATATATCCGGAGTTTAAATAGGGAGAATAATTTCTCCGGTAAGTTCCCGATCCTTTAGGCGCAAATCTTCCATTCGCATATCTGTAATGGTCGTAAAATCTTCTTCCGTCACTTTCTCCATACTTTTCTTCAAAAAGATGTAAACGGAATTTCTCTGCTTCTTTTTCATCCTCTTCGTATTCTTCCATGGATTTTGCGATCCGGGAATAATACTCTGCTTCGGAAAGGTCTTTAATCATATCTACAACCTTACCCATTTCATCTGTGTTTACAGAACTGGCTCCTTTATCAAGCTGATTCTTTGACACTTCGGTAAGGCATTCAAGCATTTCGTGTATTCTCTTAATATGCATACTTATTTCACTCCTTTCACATTCTGAACCTGTACATCTTCTGATTGTGTGGATTCTGCTGCCGGTGCAGTTCCATTGATAGATGCAAGATTATTACTCGGTGAGCAGCAAGGTTCTCCAAGCATACGGAATAATCCGCCTGTAGGTGTCGTTTCTACGCAAGTACTGTATCTTGTCCGTGTCCTTAATCCGCAAGCCGTTACCTGTCTGCAATTACGCTTTGTAAGCGGATAAAGCACCGTTCCAGTTCCGATGGTAATGTATACCGGAGCATTAATCGTTGTTGTATCAGGAATTGCCTGTGCTACAACGATGCAGACTTTCTTTCCATTTGCATAAATTCCGGACGGAAGATTTATGATAAGGTTTCCACCAGTAAATGTAACATCCTGTGAAATCACAAGGTTATCGCACAATTTACATACATTTCTGCAAGCCATAAATTTTTTACCTCCTGTTATTAAAATAAGGGTAGACTTTCGCCTACCCTTTGTTATCAGCCATTATCGGCGAAATCTGACTTCATTTCAGATAAAATTTCCATGATCTTCTTTTGTTGAGCCGTGATCTTTTCCAGGTAATCCATGTTCTGCCTTTGCAACTCTCTTAAAATATCGTCATTAGACGCTTGCTTCTGGTCGCTTTGGTAACCCATCATTTGCAGCAATACAGAGAACACGGTAAGTGTATCAAGAAAAGACCACCCGTTGTTGTTGTCGCCCATTATGCACAACCGCAACCGCTATTGCATCCGTTGTATGCATATCCATACAGGTTAGCTGCCGGAAATGCCGGAACAGGTGTCGGACGGATTGCATCAATAATCTGGTTTGTCTGTGCAGACATTGCAGTAGTGAGTAATGCACTCTGACGCTCCTGTGAAGCTGCTCTGCGAAGGTCGCTGTTCTCTGCCTGTAAGGAAGAGATCTTTTCCTGACACAAATAGTCTAAGATAGCACGGGTTCCCGCATTCTGACTATCAATAATGTCTCTTGTGTTACTGTTCATGGTGTTCTGCAATGCACAGGTATTCTGTGCCATATTGTAGTTAATTCCCTGAATAGCTTCACGGGTTTCGCAGCAGCAATTTGCAAGTTGAGTCTGTAAAGCATTGGTGTTCTGCATATTGGCTATTGTGTCTGCATTGATTGCCTGTTGGATTCCGTAGCCGGTCTGTAAGATGTTTGTGTTGATTCCATTAAACCCGGTAAGCATACCGTTATTTACTGCATAGAAACCATCACATAATCCGTTTGTGATACCGTCAAGCTTTGAGATCACTGCCTGATTGTCAAATCCACGCTGCAATGCGGAATCGGTAAAATAGCTTGCATTGGAGCCGTTACCGCCCCATCCGTTATTTCCCCATCCTCCAAAAGCGAAGAACAGAACGAAAATAACAATCCACCATGAGCCATCTCCCCACATTCCATCATTGCCATAACCGCAATTTGCGGGCATTACAGGCATTGTAAAGGGTGTGTTTGATTCAAACATATTAGTTACCTCCTATTTTTATTTAACAAATAGGGAACCTTTGGTTTTTGCTGTCCGGACAAAACCCTAATATGTTCTATTTCATTCCAAATTGTGACTTAAATTTTTCAAATTCCTTATCGAAGTCAACACCGCGCTCTTTCGCCATGTTTCTTCCAAGTTCTTCAATCCCGGAAAAATTCTTTTGCTGTGCCATGTTCATAAAATTTTTAGCCATTGGATTATTCATAAACTGCGAATTTCCCATAAGCTGCTGCATAGCCTGTTGTGGATTTCCTTTAAACATCTGCATAAGCTGCATCGGATTCATACCCGTCATTCTGCATCGTCCTTTCTCTGCGAAGTTGAAGTTTTTCTTTGCGTCTGTGAGGTTTTCAACTGTTCAATCTTCTGTTCCAGTTCATCGAAGCGTTTCATAAATACCTCTGTGGCTTCGTCTGATAGGTCAAATTTCGCCTTTTCTGTATTGGACGGTAAATTGTTAGTGTTATCGTTCAAAACAGGCTTAAAAACGATTGTAGCAATTTTTCCGTCTGCTCCCCAACTTTTAACAAAGATGCTGCTCATGTCTTGCATCGGGAAAATGGCAACTGATCCGTCCATAGGTACATCATTGGCAACGATGTTTTCCGGCATCTGAATAAATTTTCCATGAATGCCTTGATTTTGCTGGATGGGACCGGTCTGCATCTGCGGAACATAAGAATTGTAATTTTGTTCTGCCGAGTTCATCCTCTGCGGCTGATACGAATAATAATTTCCAACTCCATATTGTGGTTGAGCATTAAAGTAGTTCGGGTTTACATACGGTTGCATGGTCTGACCTCCTATCAAGTTTTTCTGATTCTACCAGAATGTCCGTTTCATCTTGCGTAAGAAAAAGTGGTTGTTCCGGAGAAGCTTCTGAACTGAAATTAAATAACATTATTCCGTCTCCTTATGTATAAATTTTTGCATAAAAAAAGACGCCAATAGTGACATAAAAGCGACACTTTAGCGACATTCATTTTTCAAAAATGGCTTAAAACCGTGATATATGCGGCATCAAATTAGCAGAGACTATTTGCCATAGGTCTTGCACTATGCTTCTGCTAACAGTATATCTCTACGCAATGCCATCGTTACGGCGTTACGTTCTAAAAGTTTTTTAATTGTATTTCAATATCATTATTGACAATTACAATCTTAGATATTATGCTTTTAAGTACAGAGTTTTTCTTAGCCTTGTCAATGTGACCCCACATATCGGCAAGGTTTTTTATATTTTCATAAACAAACTCTTTCTTCTGTGTATTCAACGGACTTTTGGCTTCTTCTGCTATTTTCATCTTCATCCCATCAATTTTCAGTTCTAGGTCTTTAATCATGTCAAGAACGGTGTCGTTTCCGTCTGCATATAAAGAATAAAGCCTTTTTAACTTTACTTTCTCTTTATCAAGCTGCGATTCCATGATTTCAAGTTTACTTTTTTTCTCTTTCGGTTTGCTTTTTGAAAGATTAACGGATATTTTCAGTATCTCTTTTTCAACTTGCTTCTCAATATCAATCGCCCACACAAGAGAGTTATCGCAATTTTCAGACCAGTTCGGGATGTAATTCAGATCCTTGTTTCTCGAGCAGCAATAAATCCGATGCTTTCCGTGAGTCCATTTCTGATATCTCATTTTGCAGCCACACACTCCGCAATAGCATAATCCGGTAAGCAAATTCGTTTCTCGATCAAAACATTTTGTCCTTGTTATTCTTCTGGACTTTCTTATTTCCTGTGCAAGTTCAAATCTGCTTTTTTCAAAGATAGGCTCGTGAAGTCCTTGAAAAACCTCTCCTTTGTACGGTATCATCCCAATGTTTACAACTCCGGTAAGTATTCTTCTGACAACAAATTCGCTTTTATATCCAAACATTTTCATTATCTGTTCATCAGAATATCCGTTTATGAACATTTCCAATGCTTGCCTTGCCTGTTCTGCTCTTTCAGGTATCGGAATCAGTGTACCGGATTCCGTATCATATCGGTAACAATAAGGTGTATTTCCACCACCCATCCAATATCCTTTTTTTACTCTTTCGAGCATTCCGCCACGCATTCTCAACAACATAGTGTTTTTATCAAGCTGTGCAAAAACAGCCATCATTTGTGTGTAGGCTTGCTCCATAGGACTATCATAACTTACACTGTCATGCACGCACTTAAATTCTACTTGATTTGGCATAAAAACTCTTTCTATCAAGTATATTCCATCAACCATGCTACGTGAAAGCCTGTCCAGTTTAAAGGCAACTATGCATTTTATCCTGTGCTTTGAACAATCCGTAATCAGCCTTTGCAAAGCCGGTCTATCGGTATTTGCGCCTGTATATCCATCATCAATATACCAATCGGATATAATTAACTCATTTTTGCGGCAATATATTTCGATATCCCGTTTTTGGCTATCCAATCCATTTCCTTCTTCTGCCTGTTTTTCCGTTGAAACACGCATATATGCGACACAATTCATTAAAACATTTCTCCTTTCTTTAGTAAAAATGCCGCATACATCACGATATACGGCATTTTACTATTATTATATTTTCCTGTCAATCCAACAAAGAAACTATATATTCTATGATCTTTTGTGATAGTTCCAATTCTTCCGTTTTAATTTCTTCGCCATTCAGAGTAACTCTAACCATTTTAAAACTCCAATCTTTTTATTTTAGATTTCAAAAGAAGAATTTTCCTGTTTACAGAACGATTGCATAAATTTAAAGCGTAAGCAATTTCTGTTATGGATTTTCCTTTTGACAGCATTAAAAATATTTCTTCTTCGTCTTTCGTAAAATTGGCATTTTGAAGTATTTTATCAAGTTCCGGCTTTGTAAGTTGGGATAACTTCATAAGCCGTTTTCCTTTCATTATATGAGGTTATTTGTTCTGTTATGCAGATAATTTTTATTTCTACGGTACTTCCGGTAATGGTGTCCAATGAGTAATTTTCTGATCTGATGCCCCTATCCACTTTTTAATACTAAAGATGTATTTAACAATAAATGCGTGTCCACAATCAGATAATACGGCAACAACTTCGCTTGAACGGAAAAAGTGTATGTATTCACTTTTTGGCATCGGAGGCATACATTCTTCTACCGGAATCCATCTTCCGTATTCTTTCTTTTTCCCGATTATTTTGTCAATATCCATAATCCTATACCTCTTTCAATAATTTTTCTGCTGCTTCTTTAATTTGCAACAATGAATACTCCTGTTTTTTTTCACATTCAGCAATACAAGGACTTAAAACGGATAACAAATCATTAATCGCTTTGGAATATCCATTCGCATAGCCTTTATCATATTGGTTCCTGTCGTACATTAAGGCTGCTTCCAATTCTTCTTTATTTACATCAAATCCAATTCCTCTAACGTATTCTATTACATCATTTTCGATTTTTGTGTTCATTTCTGATATAACTAACGTTATTGGACTTTCAAAACCTTTATAATCAAGCATCCTGCACCCTCCTGTTCCAATTTTCAATCGCTTCTTCCCTTGTTGTTCCACATGCCGTATTTGCAAAACAATCTTGGCATGATACCCAAGGTGTGCTTGTGTTCCACATTCGTATATTTTTACTACCACAAAACGGACACGGTTTTAATTCTTCGTTCATCAATCTTCAACTCCTTCCCAGTCAATTCTCTGTCCGCAGTTCGGACAATACCAATCTCTTCTAAATTCCATTTTATGAATCTCGCAACCATTATGGCATCTGTACCAGTTTTTTCCGTTAAACCTCGGCTTTTTCGGTGTGTTCTTCTCCATAAGATCAATCAAGTTACTAAATGTAAGCCCACGTCTCACAAGTTCGTCCCAAAACTTCATGTACTCTTCTGCTGCTTCGAGCGTAAATTTCCGATTATGCATTTCGTTGTAAAGTTTCATTGCGGTCTGGCATTCTTCTGGTGTGCCGAATTTTTGATATTGTTCAATTTCCGCTTCCAATTCCTCAATGTATTCATCTTTATGGTCGCAGTTTTGACAGATCTGCGTAGAACGGTTCGCAAATACATTCTTAATTCTTGGATTTACTACCGATGTATGCCAACGATGCACCTCTTCCAGTGCTGCGATTGCTGCTGTTTTTGCGTCTTGATACTGCTCTATGGAATAACATTTGTCTTTTCCATCAATCGGAATATTGCCAATTATTTCTATTGTTTCATTCTCTGTCATAGCTACTCCTTTCCCTCCCATTCTTCGCAACTGTCCTAATATTCCGTCCAGTCCGCGCAATAATCACTGTTATTGTTCACACATACCCAACCGTCACTGATATTTTCAAAACTGTGCCATTTGCACGTTCCACAACACTGATTCATCCTACACCTCCAACAGTTCCAAATTGTCAAATGCGTTTCCTACTACCTCAAACTCACAAGTTTTTGCATAATCCTCTGTAAGTGGCATCGAAAAGCAGAATGGTTCGCATTTGCTCAATGCATCCGTCGGAATAACCTCATAGTGCCATCCAATAACTTCGTCTACTGCTTCCAGGGTTTCTGAATTAATTACTACAAATTTTCCAAAAATAGCCTTAACAAGATCTTGCGGATTGCTATGGCACATTAAAATGTCATTTTCATATATTATTTTTCCGTTCTTATCTTTAAGTCCGGTGCATTGGCAGACAGTATTAATATCAACTTCAAAACCATGTAAGGAACCATCAGCAGGATGCTGATTAAATATAGTAACTACATTATCATGGAATAATACTGCCCCCTCTACCCATTCGCCGTTATCAAGCCGCTTTGCACGGTATAAATATCTGTTTTCCATGTTATTCCTCACTTTCTTGTTTTAACCAATCAACGCAACTCGATTCTCCCTCATATTCTTCACCAAATGTATTTTTAAATCCTAGAAGAAATCTCGCCAATTCTTTATCCGTCATACTCCGGATTCGCTCGGCATTGGTCTGCTTCTTGCTTTCATTGATAAATCTTCGAATTAAAGAACAATCCTTATCCATTATGGACAAATGTTCCTTACTTCCTGCTTTGCAATAAATGATTACTGTATCCTTATCCTTTTTTGCTCTTAAAACCTCATATGGGTTTTTGCTCGTTGGTAGAATCATATATCCTTGTTCTTCAAGCCATTTTTTAAAATCATTTAATTTACTTATGTGCAGCAATTCTCTACTTGCCATTATTTTCCTCACTTTCCATACAAAATATTGTGTTCCCGGATTGCTATATCTTGTATTAAATTTCAGTTTACCTAACTAATCATCATATTCCATAATCATGTTTGATCCTTGATCATTACCGGTGTCATTGCAGTTTTCATCCAATAATTCAATAAAATCTTCTGCATTTTCAAACCAATACCATTTTCCGTTTATATGCACTGTAATACCCATTTACATATTCTCCTTTCAGCTCAAATCATTTCTTTCAACTTGGCTTCGGCTTCAGATTTCGTTAGAAAAACTTCGTTTCCTATTTTTCTTCCAACAAATCCATTTAAGCTAGGATAAATTCCACTCAATAACACCCACCGAAAATATGTTCCGTTTCTATCGCAAGCAACTTCTGTAATTCGCAATTCGGATATAAATTTTCTCGTTGGAACATAAACGGTATCTCCAACCTTGCACGGCAACTTAAGAAGCAATCCCTGTTCTTCGGCATCCTCAAAATCCTTTAATTTGAAATATAATTTCAACCAGTATTCTGCATTATCTATAAGCGTTGGTATTTCTTTATCGCTATTCGTTAATCTTTTCATTTCTTCCTCCCAAATTTCAGTTTTGTGAAATCTTGTGTACCGTTACACATCCATATAACAGTCCAGTGCTTTCCAGATCACCCAGGATATACTCCGCTCTTCCCTCTGGCAGAACAGCAGAAGTCTCTCGTACTGCTCCGGATCCATGCTGATATCCTTCCGTATGAATTTCTTACTCTCTTCTACCTTCGCTCTCGCCATATAGACCGCCTTTCTGTGTATAAATACACAAGATTTTTGTTTTTTCAGTTTAAATGCTGTTTTCTTATCGCAAAAACAGCAAAACCGTCCCTCGTTTTTCGACAGAAGGCTAAATATCGTGGTACCGTCTCGGAAGTTTATAAGGTCATCTTGAACGGTCAAACGGCTGACCCTCTCTTTCAGTTTAGTTCCTTGCTCCATCTCTGCTTCTTCTCATTCACCGGATATTTAGGCTTTTCCGGAAAGAGAGAAAGCTGTGACGCTATAACCTCTCTTGGTCTGCTTGGCACGTTCCAGTTCGCACCGCCAACTCCGTCAGCTTCAAGCGTCCACCCAGATGCTTGAAGACTTGTCCCCGGCTCGCTTGCAAGTATATAGGTAATTATCTTTGAATAACCCATTTCCCTTGCTATCCTTGCTGCTCTACTGTATAGGAAACTGCATACATCCTTTGTTCCATCGGTACATAACCTAAGGACTTCCAGCGTCTTGCCATCATCCAGCACTCTTGATACAGGTCTCCCAACTTGCACAACGCCAACTATTTTCCCATCTTCCATAGCTGCTATACGAAATTTATCACGGTGTGCTGCCTGATGATGCCGGTGATAGGTATTTATATAATTCTGTGCATCTTTTAATTCCATTGGAACCGCAATCATTCCCCTGCTCCCTTCACTAAACTTTAATTTACTCCAATTTCTCATTCCCACGCCCACACGGGGCGTGGATTATTGATTACTGGATCAGGAAAGCCGGGCGAACCCCGCCAGAGCCAGACGCGCCGTAGTCGCTGGCAGTGCCAATGGCGCCCACACCGGCAAAGCCAGACGACGACCGGATATGAGTATTCATCAACCAATACCATGCATATTCATCATCAGGAAGTGAACATATACGATTTTTTCTGTCTTTCATAAGTTCAAATCGTTCGCCTAAATTTGGTTCATAGTTCTTACTATATTCATCTTCTCCGAACATCTCCTTTCTTGTTGGAATCCGTAGCAGACATCTATGTTCTTCATCTGTATAAATCATGCGGTCTAATAGTTTGATTGGAAAAGATTGCACCAATTCCGTGTTCATCCACTTGCATAAGTCGGATTCATAAAAACCTCCGGCATTTGAACCGTTCTCGTTCATTTCATGTTCTGCAACGCAATTATCAAATAAAAACAATGTTGTACCGTCCGCATATACTCTCTGTGCAGTAGCAGTGAATTTTCCGAAGTCTTTAAGTTTTACTGTGATCTGATCTCCAACCTCATAGTTTTTGATCTCCATTTTTACTTTTCTCCATGCTTTCATTTTAAATTCCTCCATTCTTAATTTGGTATCATGTTCTGTCATCCAAACATTAAAATTATTATGGCTAGTTTCAATTCCTACTATAAATGTTTGCTTCATAAATGCTCCTTTCTCAATACCAGATATTCATGTTTCCATGCTCATTCACCCAGTCGATAGCTTGTCTATAAGTAATTCCGTTGTTTTCCACTTTATCAAGAAGCGCATACATTCCGGGATGAGATTCCTTCAATCTTACAAACCTTGCATCGTCTTCTGATTCTAAATGGCATCCAAAGCCACACAGTACACAACCTGTCCTTGGGCAACCAGTGGTTTTTAATGGTCTGTTTCCAATATCAAAAACTCCCATATCTTCTGATAGTTCAGACATATCCATTTGACCTTCAACATTTCCTTCTGCTTTGTAATCAATAGCAATTTTTTTGTATACAGAACAAATAGGATTATAAAACTCTTTGCTATCTATGGTTTTTCCAGTTTTTCGATCGACAATGCGATTCCCATAAAACATAACATCGTCGTGATTATTAATTTTCCTTTTTGCCATATCTTTTCCATATAGCTTTATATATAAAAGAACATCTTGTTCTGTCCAAAAACTCATAGGATTACTTGTCGGTATCTTAAGGTCAAATCCGTTGCATCCATTTTCAATCCACTTTTGAGTACGAAGTCTGCTTTCACTTGCCATGGTAGCAATTATAGGATTTCTTCCTGTCTTTTTATGGTAACTGTGCGCTGGATTCTTTTTCATTATATTGCAACAACGATTGGAAATTTCAAATGGCGCATCAAGAAAAAACTTGTATTTTTCTTGTGAAAACTGGCTTCTATCTTCGCTAGGGATATTCGCCTTTATCGGATTTTCCTTGTCTTTTGTGAGCATTCCTAGTATTATTGCCAATCTCTGATTTTGTCCTCCGGATTTTTGTTTCATCCTTTCGTTTAGAAAATTCGCAAATTCCTCTGACTCTACGATACTTTCTGTCATACCCCCCCTAGTTGGATTTTTAATTGATTCACTATCTACACTAAGGAGGGCTTCCGAAAATTTACCGTATTTTCCTGTTCCGGTAACTTTTTCGTAGTAATATTTATACGGCGGACACTGTCTGTCTGTCTGTCTGTCTGTCTGTCTGTCTGTCTGTCTGTCAAATCCTATTTGATTCATAATTTCTGTCAAGTATTTTCTTGCTCCATAAACACTTTCAGAAACTTCCTTACTAATCAAAGGAAATCCGTACTTTTGACAAACTTGAAGAAAATTCATTTTTGGTCTCACAATATCTACATTTGAGTAACTTTTGACAAAATTTCTAAGTTCTGGATATTGAGTTGGAACATCAACAAACATAGCTTTTGCATCCGGATAATCCTGTCTTACAATGTCAAGCAAAACTGTACTGTCTTTTCCACCAGAAAAACTAATATATATTCCTGATTCTCCAAACGCTTCAATCCATTCTTGAATGCGATATTTCGTCATTTTTATTTTTGCTTCAAGAGGAAGTGACTGCATTTGGTATAAATCACCAATGGTATGCTTGTTTTCTTTCATCATTGCATCTTTTCCTTTCTTTTAAACTCTTCCAGTAACTTTTCCGTTTTCTCTGAAATCCCGTCCGTTTTCTGCTCTTCAATCATCGGTTTCGGTTCTGATTCCAGAAGATGCAAAATTGGAATATTGTTTTCCATACGGTTTCTGACCTGTTCCGGCATACATCGCATTTTCTTATCACGTTCAACGCATATACGGTAAGAACGTAAGAAGTTACTTTGAATCACGGTTTCAATCGCACTGTAATCCGATGTACTCCAATTTCGCAAATTGTCCGGACTTCCGACCGCCTGTTGTACCAGTTTCGGAAGTTTCTCAAATTCTTCCCTTGCGTGATAATAGCCGTTTCTCAATGCCTTGCTGACAAGAGACCATGCTGCCATACTGTCAAGTTCCTGTTCATTCGTCATGGACTCTGCTATTTCAATAATCTGTCCAATTGCCGGAGCAAATCCGTTCTTGTCGCTTGTGATATATGCCATTAACGCACCCTTAATCACGTCAACAGGGTAGTTTTCAAAGAAAAGAAACCAAGTGTTGACCGTAACTTTTTTATCCGGCACGCTGAAATTCGGATAAGCTGCTTGAACCATCATAAGGATTTCTATCGTTTCTTCTCTTGTCAACGGCAATCACCCCATTCATCAAATTCGGTTTTTCCGGCAGAAGATAACTGATTAAGATAGCTTTCAAATTTGTTCCCAAACAATGTTTCCGGTCTTAGGTAACCGCACATTCTAGGATCATTTCCCCAATCAGCCACTTTTTTATCAATGACGGACTTAAAATCTTCAACGGTGTAATTTCCCTCATTAAGCCTTGCGACAATTCCTCTCTGATTAGCAAGTGTGGAGTAACGATATTTTGTTCCGCACTTTTCGTTTAGATAAGAAATCACTTCTTTTACCGTATCTAATTGAGTTTTTCGTTCGCCAATACTCAATTTATCACTCAACTTTTCAGCTTTGCGTGAATCAAAGGTATAAGCACCGTTCTCTTTTTCGTACAGTTTAGACTTTTCCTCGGCATATACCGTAGGCTCAAACTCATCTGCATCAATGATATTGTGAAGTTTCCAGTGTTTAATCACTATGACATTTGATTCCGGAAAAGTAAGAATGTACCTCTTTTTCTTCAACACTTCGATATCTTCATCTGTAGCACCGCATTGTTTTATTATGCTTTTTACACGGTCAACAAATCCCTCATCGTCTGCCCTGATGCAAAGGTGAAAGAATAAACATTGTGCAGATATCGGCATATTAAGAAAAGCGTCGGAACTAACAAGCTTTATGTCAAACGTTCGTTTTCCTTTCACTCATAACAACTCCTTTCTTTTACTCAATCACCGGTTTTTCAATGTAGATTCCGGCTCCGTCAACCAACTCTTTCCATAAATCCATGATGCACTTGTCTCTTTCATCTGCGGTCACTTCATCAATCCGCTTCTGAATTTTATCTTTGATGTTGGTTAGTTTCTGCTTTTTCGTGCCGTCATTCATTAAAACAGTGAATCCATAGGTTAAATACCTTGTAGCTTTCTCATTGATTTCGTTGTTGGCTTTCACCTGTTCCCGGATCACCTTCTGCGCCGTAGGGGATTTGTAAAACGGGTAATCCTTTTCTGTATACGGCGTAAATTCCACTTTCCAATCGGCATAATCCCATAAGCCTTTGTCAAGTTCGGAAATATCCTGTCCGTCATATTCTGCATCGTACTTTGAAAAATCCTCGCAGAATTTCGCAAGTTTCGTCTGACCATATTTGTAATCTTTCCACAAAACATAGCAGAAAATGGTAAGCAATCCGGTAAACGGACTTCTCTGCGCCGTCTGACGTAAACGCTTCAATTCCACCATCATTCTTGCAATCTCCTGTGGATCATCATAATGTTTTGGCATTTTGACTCCTTTCAAGTTCCGTGAATTTTCTTATTCCAGTTGGAATATTTTTATTCGTAATCGAATATGCTCATTTGATTATCTTTTTCAAAATTAAGCATTTCTTCTTTGGCTCTCTGATAGAAATTCCGGTCAATTTCAAATCCGAAAGCACTTCTACCCATTTCTGCTGCGGCTCTCAATGTACTTCCACTTCCGCAACAAGGATCTATAATAACGTCTCCTTCGTCCGTAAAAATTTCTATTATCTTCTTTAGTACCGCTACTGGTTTCTGTGCCGGATGAATTTTCGGAATATCTTTTCCGTCTTTCTCCCATGAAAACCAGTTAAAAATCATCTTTCCAGTTCCACGAATGGTTTTACCCTCTTCGTCAAACTTTGCACCGTTTCTAAATTTCGGCAGCTTATCCCTGTAAAGAACAAGGGCATATTCCGTAGCACCTACAATTCTCATATTTGCCTTTAGTACTTGCGGACTATAATTTTTGACAAATACAAGCGGTATGTAATGAACAAATCCATGCTTTTTAGCTGCTTCAATCAGCGTGTGCATCTGTTCAAAAGAACAAAAAACAATCATGCAAGGTGCATCTGAACTTCTACCTCTTACGCCGGATTTCTTTGGCTCTTTCTTAAGCATTTTTGAACAAAAATGAAAATATTCATAAAGGTTAAAGTTGAAATCCGAATTAAAAGCGGCTTTTCCGGCAAGCTTGCTTTCTCCGTTTTTATTGTCCCCCCCCTGATACCACATAGGGTTGCTTCCGTAAAAATTATTCCCTACATTGTAAGGGACATCAGCAATAATAAGCTGCGCCGGAGGGATAGCATATTTCTTGTAGTTTTGCATCGAATCTCTGTAAATTTCACATTTTAATTTTTTCATTTCTCTTGAAAGGAAACCATGGTTTTATGTGCGCACAACCTTGTTCCTTTCTTTATTTTTTCTCAATCAACTTGATTTTCTTTCCACAAGCATTGCAATAAATATCATAACCATGAACATAAGTTAATCTAATTTTTCCACATTCTGTATGGAAAAACGGAAGTAAATTCGGTGTATAAACTTCTTCCCATTCGCAATACTCTCTTTCGTCCTTAATCTCTTCCATGTCATTCATCACCAACCTTTAGCAAGTCCATAAATTTCTCATACTGCTTTTGCGAAACCTTATTTCCCTGTTTTTCGGATTTCAGAGAAATAACAAGGTGTTTTTCGATGATGCCGGACAATTCCCTTGCAAGATTCTTTCTGCCCTGTTTTAATCCGTCATAGTAACCTTTCGCCGGTCGATATTCATCAATCTTCTCTTTCCCTTTTCCTTGACCGCCACCAGTTTTGTTCCGAAGCTGATAGCCATTCACCGCATACTGTTTTATGTAGTACTGCTCTTTTTCATCCAGTTTGTCTAATGGAAAACGCAGAAATCCGATCTTCCAACCGTAGATATTTTCAACAGAATAAAGACCATGAGACTTTAACGAAAGGTCTATATGCTGATAGCCGACAAGGTGCTGCGCTAATCTTGTAAGAATATGCTTTGCCTGTCCAATGTAAGCGTACTTGATGCCGTTTTCATCCGTACGTGTCAAGAAATAAATTCCACTATTATCATCAAGGCTCTCGTTCACTTCTAACAGGCGTTTCCGGTTCTTCTGTTCAATTGCCTTTTGCTTCCTTATATCCTGATAACTCAATCCGCATCATTCTCCTTTATAACCCTATTTTTTCCAAATTAGTTTTATCATCTACAACGATGATACAGTCGCTTCTCAAATTCACAAACGATCCATTTTTTTATATTCACCGCATTAGTTCTTCCGTTTACGTCATAACCTCTGAATTCATAAAGCGTAGTTCCGTTCTCTGTTCTTATAGTATCTCCAATTGTCGGAATCCTACGAAATTCCTCAACCGCAATCCATATTCATCAAACACCAGTGTGTTAAATCCCTTCGCTTTATAAAGATTTGTTCCTTTGATCGGTTCTAATTCGATTAAATATTTCATGGCTACCTCCTAAATTATCGTTTACCACATCAATTGCTCTCTGCATCTATTCCACCTCTCTTCACAATTTCTACCAAATCCTCTACCAGATCAGCAACTTCATACATCATCATGGTGTCGTAGGATTTTGCCTGTTGTTCCGCATCGTTATTTCCGTACTTTGTGCAATCCTTAAGAAATACCGTTCTCGCTTCTAACTGCTCCATAACTTTGTCCAAGTCGTATGGTTTGCTTTCAGCAAAAGCATTTCTCAATATATCCGCTGTTTCTCTCTCATAGTTGCCGCATATTACATCCATGTCAGCCTTGACACGATCAAAAAAATCAGCAAATCTGTCTGTACGGTAATCAATCTCAAATTCATCAGGAATATTGATCAACATCTTCATTTTCCACTCCTCAACATACAAAACAATAACTCTGTGGTGCTGCGCTTTCGTCCTTTCTGGTAGCACGGCATGATTACCTTTATCTCCCATTCCCTATCTGCCGTCAACTCTGTGGGATTCTCGTATTCATCTGTAAGTTCTCTTCCATAAGGAACCGGAACCATAATGCCATACTGTCCCAGAGATTCCGGATTGCACTCCTGAATATGTTTCCAGAGCTTTCCGCTACGAATATCCGGCTGGATATCTTTATAGCACTGCATTGTAGTTACTATGTAATTTTTCTCGCCCAGAAGATTAAGGCCGTTGCCAGAATATACATCCTCTTTGCAGCTCTTAATCTCATAGCAGGTAAATATGCCCTTTTCTATGTCGCTCTGATAGATAACTCCAGCTGGTTCAAACTGCATGAAATCTACTCTTTTAACCCGGCTCGTCCCGTAATCAATGCTGACTTCTCTCGCCCAATAGGTTCTATCTTTGAATCTCACTATCAGCAGATCTCCGAGAAATTTTGTTGTCTCTGCTCTAGTCATGCTATACCTCACTTTCCATACAAAATATTGTGTTCCCTGATTGCTATATCTTGTGGCCGGCTGCTGCCGGTTCCTTATATGGCTCCGGTAATGGCATCCATGCTGTGACATCCAGTTTGTGCCACCCATCCGTAAAGTTCTTCCCGTTCCAGAATGCTCGGAACGGATATGCAGCCCGCCTTTCCGTTACAAGATACAACTCCAGGCGTTTTTCTTCAAAGTAATGTTCTCTTCCGGTTCTTCCGGTAATCTCTCCGTTACCGGGATCCATCTCTGTTCCATGTTCTACCTCCTAAAAATATAATTGGATTATCAATCTTATGCTTCATACCCTAATAATCCTTCCAATATGATCAATGCTATATCTGTATTGGCTTCTGCCGCTCCTAACTCTACATAGCATTCACTACCCTTTTCGGAAAGTGTCTTTTCCAGTGCTTCTTTCGTTTTTTTCAAATGCTTCTCTAATAATTCGAGTTCTCTCTTTCTATCTTCTGCTGTCATGTATTTCCCCCTTGATCTACGTTCGATGCGCCTACAAATTTCAGTTTAGATTACATTCCTGTGCTTTGATGGCTTTCGATAGATGTACCAAACCACCTGACCTGTCTTAATGGAATATGCCGATTCGTTCCATTTTCCAACCTCATCCATAATAAATCACTACCAAAACGAATTTCTGTGCATCTAAAATCCTCTTTATAACCATCAAACCATCTCACCGTTACAATATTGATTTTCTGATCCATTATATATCCTCCTAAGCTTTCATCATCTGCTCTTTTACCGCTTCGCCGCCCATAATGACTCCGTGTACAGCTTCCGCATAAGGCTCATCCTTATTTACCACGTAGTAGCTGTTCAGACGTTTCTTTCCGTCCTCTTCTCTACCACGCATGATCTTTTCCATCATGACATCAAGCGCTACCTGCTCCGGCTCTTCAAGATATTTGAAAACATCTTCCCTTTTAAGAACAATATGTGTATATGATTTTTCCATCTTCATTTCCTCCTAAACTTTCATTAAATTCTAAGGGATTCTTTTTTTTCTTATCCAATCAGATATATAATATTTCATCTTTTCAACACATCCTTCACACAATTCCATTTTGCTTTCACCCACCTTTACTGTTTCCCAACCTTTAGGTAGAATAAGGCTTTGCGAAATATGTTCTTCTTTTTCGCAAATATCGCAAATACATCTTGCGTATGATACATTCTCCCTCGCCATCTATTTTCCTCCTAAACTTTAATTTACGCAAACCGGATCTGTCCGGTCTGCTCTTCCATCATTTCAGTTTCTCCAAGAATTATCTTTCGAAATAAACTTTCAAAAATTGGAACCGGAATACTGTTTCCAGCTTGCTTGTATAAAGCACCATTCAAACAGTTTTCCTTCCGTGGATGCACTTTAGATGCATTATCAAAATCTTCATCCGAATAACCCTGTATACGCCAGCATTCTCTTTCTGTCAGATATCTGTATTTTCCGTTTCCCAAGTCAATTACTCCACTGTTGGGACTTCGCATCTGCTTACATGTAATTGTCATAGTAAAATCCTTAATAACAGGAACCCTGCCTTTAAAATTACCCTCATAATCTGACAATCCATCTATCCTTCGTAACATACTTGGCTGCCTGACCGTATAAAATTCAGGCACATCACTTTCCAAGAAATCTTTAATATTTCGCATTGGAGTATGTATAAGGTTTGAAAAATCAAAATACTCATTCCCAAGAACCGACACTGTGAAGTATCTCTGCCTTGCCTGGGGTAATCCAAATTCCCTTGCGTCTAAAAGTTCATAGCTGCTTGTATATCCCATTTTCGCCATTTCTGACATATACCGGTTGTGGTTGCAAACCATATACTTACTACGGATGTTTTTCACATTTTCCCATATAACATAGCGCGGCTTCCATTCTCCCATCTGTTCAATGATATGAATTGTTTCCCACATAAGGCTTGACCGTGTTTCTGATCCTTCATCTGCTCCCTTCTGTTTGCCTGCTATACTAAAGTCTTGGCATGGACTTCCGTGAATTAAAATATCCGGTTTTAAATTCCAGCCAACGACAGACTGTGTTTTGTAAGGCAGTTCACCTGCAAACATGGCATTATAAGAACGAACCGCCTTTTCATCAATTTCCACATAATCAATGGCTTTTACCGCTATTCCAAGATTGCGCAATGCACATCTTGGTGAGCCTATTCCTCCAAACAATTCCAATATCTGAATCATGTCATCACCTCTCACCTTGGAATATAAAACTCGTTTTCACAAAGATACCGCTTTCCCTGATAGGAAACCCTGTAACTTCTCGGCGGTTTACACGGAGCGTATGTGAGATTTTTTTCGCATTCGGCATTTTCTGTAATCTTCCTTTCCTGTCTGACCTTTTGCAAAAAGTTTTTAATTGTCGATGCACTATATCCGATTTCTCTGCCGATTTCTTCATATGTTTTCCCGTCTTCCCTCATGGAGCAAATTTTATCCTCATAATCCGAAATCGTTATTTTGGGAATGGTATTTCTTCTTATCTCCCTCACGTAGACCTTGCTAATCCCTGTCTTTTCGGCAATTTCATTAATAGATGCACCACTTTGAATCATGGAATATGCAATTTCTTTTTTCTTCATATCGCACACTCCTTAGTTAAATGGTAGTTTTTCGTCAATTCCGTCTGGGATGCTCATAAATTCATCACCAGTAGATTCCCCAACAGGAGGTGCCTGTGTGTTCTGATTTTGGGATTGAGAAGCGTTCTTACTTTCTGCAAATTCCTGTTCCTCAACAACGACATCTGTCGTGTAAACTTTCTGACCGTCCTTGTTTGTGTAGCTTCCGGTCTGAATACGACCGACAATCAGCATCTTAATTCCCTTACGTAGATACTTTTCTGCAAATTCCGCGGTCTTCCCAAAAGCAATGCAGCTAATAAAGTCTGCGTTCTGTTCTCCGTCCTTTTTAAACTTCCGGTCTACCGCAACCGTATATCTTGCGATAGCCGTTGACTTTTCTCCCTGTGAATATCTCACTTCCGGATCACGGACAAGTCTTCCGCATATAAATGCTTTGTTCATGGCGTTTTACCTCACTTTCAAATAATTGTTTTTATCAATAATGCCGAACACACGATAAGCCAATACAAATTTTTTCGTGACTGTTCTTTCTTAAACTGCAAATACCAAAATGATAAAAAAAAGCTATCTAACATTATTGATATTGCATCAATTAAAGAAATCCATACGCTCAAAACGGACACTCACCGCCCTTTCTTAAAACCCATTCCTTACCGTTCTTTGCAACGTCCACGTTGGCTCTAGGAACGATCTTTTTCACTTCTTCGATAACTTTATCCTCTTCACAAGTATCTCTTCCCAAATGGCACAATATAACGTTTACAAGGCTATTTGTTGCATTCTCCTTGATGATTCCTTTTGTCGTTTCCAGTTCGCAGTGACCTCGAACCTTGTGGACATAATTCGGAGCATCCATATCAACCATGGATTTCATGTAATTGCACTCAATCAGCATATGGTCTACGCTCTGCTTCCGGAAAGAATACGGGCAGTATTCCAAATCCGTCATGTACAAGATTTTCTGTCCGTCCGAAGTCTTAATCAGAAATCCGTTATTCCAACAACCGTTGTGTGGAATATCAAAAGCCTGTATATTAAAACTTCCCAGTGAAAACCTCATGGACTTCACGTTCCCGGATTCATACGGTGCTACAACCCTGATTCCCATGTGCCGTAAATCTTCAAGGCTCTTACTGTGGTCTGTGTGCCGGTGCGTAACAACCGCACCGACTACACTTTTCACATTCCAGTTCAGACCACGCTTAATATCCATAATTGGTATTCCGGCATCAATAATAAGGACTTCTCCGTTATCCGCTTCAAGAAGATAGCAGTTTCCTTTACTTCCGGAAGATAGGCATTTTAAAATCATGATCTACACCTCATCATCTTTCGGAAACTGAAATAATCTGTATTTATAACTCATATACGCATCATGCATCATTCCCATAGCCTTGATTGCCTTTTCTTGATTTGAATAATGTGCTATGATTCCATTGAAAGCGGCTCTTGGACTTACAGATACGTCACTTGCCGCACATATGGTATTATCTTTTGCCACGGCAAAAACGAACCTTTCATACGGAATATCAAGTGTTCCGTCCTGACTTATAACTCTCATTGAAAAACTCCTTTCTCACATCAACCTATTTCATCATTCCTTATCCCTCTGCAAACGGAGCCGTTTCCGTTTGTTCGTCCGGTTCAGTTACAACTTCTCCCTCTGCTACTTCCTCAAACTCCTGTGCATTGGCATTCTGCTCAATGTCCTTCTGCACAATCTTCTGCAAATCTTCCATTGGATATTCTTTAAAATTTCCGTCCTCAATTTCTTCTCTTGTATGAATACCCATTGTAAGTTCCGGACAGTTCAATGAAGAAAAGAATGAAGCTGCACGGTATCGAAGCATAAGCTGTGGCATGGTCTTCCATTTACTTCCATTCTTTCCGTACCACCCTTCGTCTTTTGCCATCTGCATATTGACTTCCATGCCTTCAATTTTTCTTCCGTTTTTCGTAGTCCAAGCTACACAAGAATAAGGTTTTCCATCCTTGTCTTTCGTCTCTTCGTACTGCAATTCCATGTCAAATTTTCTGGATTGGTTTATCATAGCAATCAAGAATTTTGACGCCAAAGATGGTTTTCCTTGAATTAGAAATAAGTTCTGCATAACCATAATGGGACTGATATTAAGTCGCTGCGCCTGTTCAATCGCAATCAAGCAGTTTGACGGATTCTTCTGATAGATCTGTGGAACAATGGTTGATTCGGAAAGTGCCTTTGCCATCTGCATCGCCATAATAAAGTTGTCCGAAGTTCCAAAGATTCCAAGGCTATAATCCGTGACCTTGTTGGTACTTTCCTTGACTTCTGCCTTGTTCTTAACTGCTACTTCTGTCATTTCTGCCATAATCACTTAACCTCACTTTCTAGTTGCTATTGCAAATAACTCAAATGCTTCTTCTCTTGTAAGTCCATGTTTTGTAAGCGCATCAATATACGCTTTTATCATTTTGGCGGCTTCCTCTGCCTGTCCCTTGTAACCATTTTCTGATTCGATTTCTACAAGTTTTCCAACTATGCAAGAACCATTCCATATCCAACCTCTGCCATTATGCTCTTCCTGATCTTCAATCATTTTATAGCAATCATGGTCGTATTTATTTTTTATCGTCATGGTTCTTCCAAGGTACTTGTCCATATATCCTTCGGGATTAAAGAACATATCTATTCTCTTTTCGCTTTTAATAAGCACCTTATCTCCAACCTGATAGTGATCCTGTTCTACAAGTCTGTATTTCGTTGTATCATAGTACGGAGCACCAAAAAGCCGGTCAAGTGCCAACTTTGCACCAACACCGAAATTAAATTCATCTTCCGTACTGCATTTTGCTTCTGCCTTTTCTCCGGTAGTCTTATTCGTGGCAATCGTTTTGTTTCCGTCCCTGTAAATTACAATGATTTCATCATTGGACTTTTTTATCTTGCTCATGCTTCACCCTCGCTTTCTTCCGGCTTATTCATCGGAAAATCATCATCAACAACTATCTTCGCCGGATAAATCTTTTCGATGCTCTTCGGCATCAGTGCAAACAGGCTACCGTCAAGAACGTTTTCAAATTCCAATGATCCACGCTTGCCGAATCCCTTGAACTTTCCTACAATGCTCTTTCCTTCTGCCATAAATAACAGAGAATCTCCAACCTTGATTTCTGCGCCGTTTGTCGTTTTGGCGCATATGTTTGTGGTCTTTTCAATTTTCATTTCCTACCTCCAATTCTTTCACATAAAAATCCAATGACCTGCATAGCTTTACACAATTTCCATGTGATAAATGATTTTTACAAGAATCAAATTTCTGTCGAAACTTTTCTTCCGTCATATATCCTTTGATTACTTGCTCTTTCCAACTTCTGATTTTCTTTCTCGTGTCTCTCTTTTTCTTTCCACTTACTTTCCGTATGTATTTTCCTTCATTCGTAACATAATGATGAAATCCTACAAATAAAATTCCTTTTGAAAAAGGAACTATTTGTGTCTTTCCGTTCAGCGAAAGACCTAATGTCAAAACAAATTCTCGTATGCAATACAAACAATATTTCAGATATTCCTTACTGTTACAAATAAGGTAAAAATCATCACAGTATCTTCCATACAATTCTATTCCAAGTTCTCCGGTAATAAAGTGATCCAGTCCATTCAGAAATAGAAGTCCGTAAATGCCGGATGTCTGATTTCCAAGTGGTAACCCAATATTTTCCGTACTCTCAATGTACAAATGATTCAGCCACATCACAAAAGGATCTCCAAAATAAAAATCAACAACATCTTCCGCTTTTCCATGATCTACTTGATAATAAAACTGCATTATGTCGCATTTCAAAATCCATCCAGAATTTCCATATTTATCATAATGCTTAAGCATCTGACTTTTCAAACTGTTCATCGCATACATATTTCCCTTACCGGATTGTCCGGCATAATTTGTATCAATAAACTCTCCTTCAAGTCTGGGAAGCAATATTTCATCACACAAGCACCTCTGAACGACCTTATCTTTAAAAGAACATGATTTAATCACTCTTTCTTTTGGTTCGTATATTTTGAACTCATTATATGGATCCACCCGGTACGCCTGATTTTCCAGTTGTTCTTTTAAGATGTGTAGTCCTTCAAGACTCATGTTTTGAAATTTAGCAGTTCCATTATTGTATTTCTTACCAGATTTAGCTTTTCGATATGCTTTGTATAAATTGGAAAAATCACAAATAGTTTCCCTATCCAAAATAAAAACTCCTTTGTATTTACCCATTTAGGGAAGGTTATGTGCCTTTTTGTATCTATTAATTCCGATTTCGGCTTATTGCCTACTCTATCTGCCTGTTTGATACAGAATGGACGAACGCCGTTGTTGTTGTTACAGTTGTTGTTGTCAATGTTTCCCGAAGGGCAAACAACGGTTTATACGGCACATAACCTAAAATGTTACCGTTCTTTATCTTTAGTACGCCAAGCAATAGCCATATGCTTAATATCAGCAACCATTTTAGACCAATATTCCATGCTGCCAACGTTAATAATATTCAGATTCTTTGAAAGTTCTATAAAAAACAACAATTCGTCACAATATGTAATCGCTTTAGTCTGCAATTCAGAACGTTCTTTTTTATTGTTTTTCAGATCAGTCCTGTTGGCTTCGTGCAAACAAGTGTATATGTCCAATGACTTATTCTGCATTTTATCCACAAGAGAAAATCTAAACTTCTTCGGATACCGATTGCAGTTCGATGTGATTCTCAACGTATGCTCCGCTAATTCCTTGGCTTTTAATATAACTTTAAGTTCCGTTTCTGCCATTTACTTATTCTCCTGATTCAAAGATTGAAGAATCAAAGATACAAAATGGACGAACGCCGCGGAAGTTGTAACAGTAGTTGAAGCCAAAGTTCCCGAAGGGCAAACAACGGCCGCACTGCTTTCATACCCGTCTCTCTTTACTCCCCACGGAGTTAATAACCACCAGTATCCATTTAATTCGACAACTTCTCGATATTTTCTGTATTCGTCAAATGTAAGAATAGAAACTTTATCCTCGCAAGTTCCATAGTCATTTCTTCCATCAAGAGAAATCAAATCTCTTTCAAAATAAACAATGTTCTCCGTTCCGACAGAATCACATATTTTTTCCAAATATTCTCCATTCAAATATTTTCTAAGAGAACTGGATTTCCAATCATTTGAATCTTCATCAAATTTCCTGTCTTCAATGCTACTTGAAAGGCAATAATATCCTTCTTCATTAATATCAAGAATCATCCATGTAAATCCGGCAAGTTCAAAAGTATCTCCGATGCCGATATTCTTATTTATATTTACCGAATTTCTTTTCTCAAATTGTCTTACCTTTTCCTCTAAGTTCTTAACTCTTTCCTCTAAACTTTTCATTATTTATCTCCCTTCTTTGATACAAAGATATCAGATTTTAAGATACAAAATGGACGAACGCCGAGGTAGTAGTCACAGCAGCTGTTGACAACGTCGCCCGAAGGGCAAACAACGGCAATTCCGTATTTATAACCTCTTTTCTCTGTAGACCACGGAGTTAATGTCCACCACCAATCATCCAAATCTTCATTTACAAGTAAGTCGTTATATAATCTGGCTTCATCAAAAGTAATAGGCCGTACTTTTGCAGAAACATCTTCAAATTCTTTCTGCATATCAACCGATCTTAAAGAAACTTCATGTTCCAAAATGTTTTCAACACCTACTTCCGATTCAATAACCGGCTGAATTTTTCTTCAATAAATTTCTTAATTTCGGATTTATTGTAGTCTCTCGTATCAGAATCAAATCTGATATTTTCTGCCATAAAACCTTTGGAAATTACCTTTGTAACATCCACTTCTTGATCTAAAACAATAAACTCATGTTCTCCGATCATAAAGGATTCCCCTCTTCTCAATTCGGAAAGTTTAATCTTGCTTTCCTTTTCTTTCTGCTCCAACATTTTTACAAGTTCTCTTGCTGCTTCTAATTCTTTACTCATAGCAATCCTCCATTTATTTTTGATTCAAAATTTCATATAGCTTTTTCAACCTAGCTTCTTCATCATCGAGAATATTTATCTTCTCGCTGATTTTTCGCATGAACAAGTTTCTCGCATGATCTTCGTCTTGCTTATATTGAACAACAACCGGATTTAATCTACCGATAACTGCACCGATTTCCGTCTTTCTTACCAACCTATCCGTATAACCTTCAGGAAACATTGTAGATGCAACATATGATTTTGGCTTTTCATTGACTTCGCACTCTTCAATACGTACACCGCCTACAACATCGGTATCTAAAAAGTGAAAATATAGCTTCATTTTCATACCCCCTTCACGGACAATTCTTTGTCATCTGTCCTTTTCAGCAATACAAGCTGGCTTTCGATTTCCGGAATTCGCCAATCATCAACAGATTCTGTATCATCAACGATAATTGGTATTTCCACTCCGTATTTCTTTTGAAACGCCCGGCAAATGTCGATTTCAACAAGGATTCTTGCGCCGTGATTCAATCTCTGACCGTATGGCTCGCCGTTATAGATAAACTCGCAGCATTCCTCTGTGTTACCGTTGATAAGCAATCGGAACATCTTTACCTTGCAGAAATTCAAGTAACCATTCACATCTGCTTCCAGTAGTTCATTTTTCTTCCGGCTAAATCTCTTCAACAGATCAAGTTGAGCCTGAACGTCCGTAATTTTCTGTGCAATATTCCGCTTTTCTTCTTCCAGTTCCACAATTCTATCGTCCAGTTGTGCATTAAATGCTGATTTTGCAATTTTAGCCTGTACTTCCGATAACTCTGCGTTCGCAAGGTCTTTTTCCGCTTTGTACTTCACTCTGATATCATCAATGGAATTTTCTTTTTTCATGGCAGCTTCCATTTCTGAAATCTGTTTCTGAATTGCTTTTACCTCTTCCGTATCAGAGATATCCACAACAGCCGGAATTGCATTGTATTCCGCATTCAGATTTGCAATCTCATCAAGAATCTTCTGCAATTCTGTGTTCTTTTCTTCAATAGACTCATGCATCTTTGAAATCTCTGCATTGCCGTCGTCAATGTAAGATTTCAGATTCATGCCCTCTTCTTCAATCCGTTTCAGTTCATCAACTTTGTGCTGCTGAAATTCAGCCTTTAACTGATCTTTTTTCTCTTCCGGGTATTCTTGACCGCAGTAAGGACAAACCAGTGTAGAATCGTCAAATACACGGTCGTGTTCTACCTTCCATTTCTCCGCAAGCTTCTTTCGATCCTCTTCTTTCGTAAGAATGGAACTGGAAAGATACTTTTCCTTAAATGTAAGGTCGTTAATTTCGGAATTAAGCTGTTCCCTTTCTCTTTCCAATCTGCTAATCCGTGACCGAATATCAGCACGCTTCTTGTCATTTTCCTTGTTGGCTTCGTTCTGCAACTCCGAAATCTTGAATTTCAATTCCAAAATTCCGTCAGACTTCTTCTTTTCCTCTTTGAGAAGTGCTTCATTGTCCGATAATGATTTATCAATCTGTGCAATTCTTTCAAGGATCTCGTTTTTTTGCAGTTCCAGTTCCGCAAAGTCAAGGTCTACTTTCTGCCGGCTGACTTCATCAATACGGCTCGGAATCTCGTCAAGCAAGTCGTTTAAACCCTTACTGCCGTTCTTCCCTCTTTTTCCGTTCAACTGTGTGTTGCAACGATTTTTCAGTTCCTCGATTGTTCCGTCCGAAAGAATAGCTTTCAACGGTTCAAATTCCGGGAACATATCGCAGATATCCGCATCGGTATGTTGACCGAATGTATCATGTAACAACGCGCGCTGCTCTGTAGAATTTTTAAGCAGCAAAGTCATGGCATTAATGCAGTAAGGTAATTTACCGTCGGAAACAATCCGTTCGCTAATGAAATCCGCATAATCTGTAGCTTTCTTCGGAATATCATTGACATAGTAATCCGTAACGTTTCCGGTAAACTCGCCTTTCTTATTGATATTCTGCCGGAATACCTTTTTCATGGTCTTTTCTTCTCCGTCAATATCAAAGGTAACCGCTCCAACCGTCTCTACATTGTCCATGTATACTCCGTCTTTATCATGCGGTCTGATTCCTGTGATCTCCTTACCGTTTTCATCACAGCAATTCAGGATCCAGTAAATCAACGTCTTAATAGTGGACTTTCCGGATTCGTTCGCTCCGGAAACAACCGTCTTGTCCGAAAAATCAAAGTCAATCGTCTTTGTACCTGTAAACTTGCAGAAATTCTGTGCAAATACGTGTTTAATTTTCATCTTCCTTTTCCCCTTTCTCTGCTTCATATTCCATGCGTAACCTCATATCAATCATGGAAAACAAAAGATCAAGTGCAACCTTAGTAATTATGCATCCCGTTTCTCCTTCAAGGATTCCAGATAATGCACAAAATGCTTGAAGTGCTGACGATGTTAATTCTTGATCGCTGCCTTGTTTTACCTTGTATTCATGCATATTCAAGATAAGTTGGTTTTTCTTGACGATTTCATAAACCGTATCTACATTTGCACTGTTCATTTTTTTTGAAAAGTTCTTCTTTATTGATTAAATCCATTTTCTCTCCCTTCTGCTTCAAAAACGGAAAATTCATATGCAGTTCTTACTTCCGCTTCTCCGTTTTCAAATTTCTTGACATATTCACGGCTCTGCAACCGTCCTCTCACTTTCAATTTATCTCCCGGCTTTAGCAAGGAAATATCGTTTGCATTTTTTTCCCACGCAATACAAGGAATCGTGTCATACCGTCCGCTTAACCGATTACTCTTCAAACCAAAATCAACAATCGTTCTACCTCTCGGAGTCTTCCTCAACGGCATAATCCATTGGATTTCTCCTTCGATACTTCCGGAGTCTTCGTCCTCTCCAAGAAATTCCGAATTTACATCTATCGCATATGGAATTATATATAAGAAAAGATGACGTTTATCGTCTTTCCCTATCCCCCTGTAAGTCCTCATTTCTCCGGAAATCGAAATCTTCTGTCCGAAGTAAAACTGATCTTTGATTTCTTCATGGATATGTACTAAAACCTGATCCACATTTCCACTCAATCTTCTGGTTGCAAGTGGAAATGCATAAATCACACAATCCCCGATCGAATGTGAGTACTTTGGATTATCCATCACCGTTCCCGTTATTTGTATCTCGTTCAATCCTTTCACCCCTTTCTTTTAAAGAATTGTATGCAAACATGGAAAGAAACTTTTTCGTAGTAACCTTTTCACTCTTGTCAATACCGATGTACTTTTTAAAATCGCTGCAATCTCTTTTAATATTTTTCAAAGACTCCCTTATTCCACGTTCTACACATCTGTAATCGACTCCACATTTTTCTCCAACTTCGCAATAGATATACATTGCAAATGACGATTTTCCTAGAGTTTCAAAAGCTAACGGGATTGCTTCTGCAAGATACTTAAACCCAACATGATATGGATATATCCCCATGTTCATAAGGATTTTTTCTATCTGTTCTTTTGTCACGTTTGACTTTTTCTCCTTTCTCCGGTATAATAGGGCATGAAAAAGCAATAGCTGATTCATTTTATAGCACCTATTCTGATTTTACCGGTCGTTGTAGGTGCTATTTCTCTGCCCCTACGATCTTTCCATCATTGATGGATAATTCCATGTGGAGCGTGTCGCAAATAGCTTCCAGTTCCTCTATGCTCATTTCGTTGAAATTAGTTACAATCATCATCTTCCTCTCCTTTCTCCGGTTTTGTTCTTACGGCAAATGCCATAATAATTGTTACCAGAAATTCTACTAACATCGTAGCTATTACTCCGCACCAAAAAGGTGGTATATACATTTTCTTCACCCTCTTCCTAACCTTCTGCATCTACAAGCTGCACGTATACCTTGCCGCCTGTCTGCTTCATCCAATCCTTGCATTCTTCCAATGTCGGGAAGTAAACATCAATACATCTTCCGGCTTCTATACTTCCAATACCGTCACCGTCAGCATCACCACCAAAACCTGTATCAAGGCATTCGTAATATCCGATAACATCTCCGATCTCTCCGTCCTTGTATTCGTACACAATGGCGAGTTTTCCGATCCACTCTCTTTTCACCGCACATATGCCACGCCTGACCTTTGCTCCACTTGCGGTTATCGTTCCCTGACAATATGCCGTAGTGTGCATCACAAACGGTTCATTATTGGCTTTTACCGGAATGGATAAAAGAAACGCCATTATAATAGGAAGAAACACAATCCATTTCTTTCTCATTCGATGTCCTCCGCAAATTTGTAATCAAGATAAATTCCTAGCATCGGTTCCCCACAAGAATTTCTTTCACAAGAAAACGATGTGCAGCCATCTTCAAATACAAGCGGATTTCCAAAACAATCTCTTATTCCTGAATAATGTCTCGGAACCCACGGCTTATCTTTTGCACTCCTAACCCACATCTTCGTATCAACTGGTACTTTACTCCAATCTACTTCCGACTCTTCGTACTCTGCATCCGCCCATTTCCTCGTCATTTCTGCACAATCAAAAGACGGATCATTAAAAAGGCAATCTTCACAATCTAAATCCATACAATTATAAAGTTCTCCGTTCTTGCTAACTGAAACTCCTGTTCCACGTATTGCACACTCAATAAGAAAGTCTGCGTATTTCTCTCGATTTTTCATTTCTACTCCTTTCTAAGAATCGTTATTCCGATTCGTTATTGTTGATCTGCTTTAAGTATTCCTTTGCCAATACAGAACATCCAAGTTCAAAAACTACGTTCTCAAAACATTCATCATCGTCTGCGAGTTCTCTTATCTGGTTTTTTAACATCTTCTTATCGGTTTCAACCAGATTATTGGCAATTCTTGAATTAAACACCGCCAATGCTTCTTTTTTCTTCATACTTTCACCCCTTTTCTAAGTGCAATACTTTAAATAAATGGCTTCGACGAATTTCGTCATAGCCTAAAACAAAGTAACTCTCTCTTTTCATGAACAGTACCGCATTGCATGAGTCCTCACGATACTTTCAAAAATCTCTTTAAGCTGTGGCTTGTCACAAATAACCGCAATCTTAGTTGTTCCGTCTTTAATTGCCGTTCTTGTGTTTCCGGCAGTTTCCATTCTCTTTTTCTTGTTATCTTGTAAACGACTCAAACAACAATGTGCCTTGTTTTCCAGTTCTCCGTAAAGCTGACCGTATAACTCCTGATATGGAATACCGCTTTTAATGGAAATCTCACGAACCCTAGCGTTAATCTCATTTTTCCAGTCACCAATTGGCGTAGTAAAAATGTCTTTCATATTACTAACGGTCTGTTGCACTTCCTCAATCTTCTTCGCCTGTCGCTTCTGCTCCAATTCCTGTCTTGCCATTCCCTCTGCCATAGACATAACCATTTGCATCTGCGGAGAAAGCTGTGAACGATTTATTACTTCCTGCTTTGCCCTATCCTCAATGGCAATAAAATACCGCCTTGCTTCTTTACCTCTTGCAGAATGACTCTCCATAGAAAGATGCTTTGCAAAATCAGTAGTCAAGCGATAATCTTTGCAATTATTACCGTTCGACACGATGTCGAACCCCCACCAATCCTTGTTTTCTTCATAAAATTCGTTGGATTCGATATTGGCTTTCGCCCATCTGGAAAACTGCCCCTGTGCAAGTTCCAAAAAATCATATAACGCTCTTGCAGTAGTCGTTCCGTTCTCATCTACGCCAAGGGCAATTTCAATAGGCGTTTTCATATCCGACTTAACAAGTTCCTCCATTTCGTTTCTCCTTTCCGTGTGATATACTCTCCTATAAGGAGGTGATACTGTGTCTAAATGTCCTATGAACAACTTCCAAGATTGCATTAAAGATAAATGCGCTTGGTATTTTAATGGTCTTAATAGGAAATGTTGTGCAGTTCAAAATATGGCTCAAAACGATATGCTTACCGAACTACCAGCAATCCAAAGAAATATTAGCGACATTCAATCTATATTGAACGAACGCTTAAGCCGTAAATAGTACTTACCAGTCTGTCCATTTCGTTAGATATATCACAAAGTTCTTTCACCGATATATCCTCTTTTTTGCTTCTCTCTGCCAATAGCTGCAACTGTTGACAGAGAGTTTCTTTTAAAAGATCAATATTGTTCTCCATTCCACTCCTTATCTAGCATTCTTTGCTTTTTCAATATCTCTACGAACCTTAAATGCATTAGCATTTGAAAGAAGTACCGCTCTATCTTCTTTTGGAAGAATCAATAATGTAGAAACAAACTCTTTTATTTCTTCCTGTTCATTTTCTGGAATAACCATTCCTAATACATCTTCCATAAATCCACCTCCTTTGTTCATCTGATGTACACATATTAGCACATTAAATGATATGTGTCAATACTTTTATGTTGACTAAATGAACATTGTATGCTAATATATTTTCAGAAAGGAGGTTGTGTTATGAATGAAAGAATTAAAAAAATCAGAAGCGATTCTGGATTAAGTCAAAATGCATTTGCGAAAAAATTATCAATTACAAGATCTTTGTTCTTTAAATCAGCTTATAGCATCGGACGATTACAGAAAAAGAGTACCAGTTTTTAGCATGGTTCTGGTACTCAAAATCTTAGGTTTGCTTCCGGAAGAAATGATTTGTAATGAAATCGAATTCGAAAGCGA
>CYGL01000110.1_pt1 | contig 41493 bp, 75 predicted proteins | sample 485531 | NCBI WGS metagenome assembly CYGL01 (sample SAMEA3497897, study PRJEB9818) | human gut metagenome | reverse complement strand
ACCGAGAGAATGAAGCTCAAATCGTTCGTCGCCACCGGCACGGTAGTCCTGCTGACCATTATCGGCGCGGCACAGGTGGTGCGCTGGGCCTGCTCTTTGATGGCCGTTGCGCTGGCCTGCTGGGGTGGCTGGGGCATCGCCGAGGCTGCGCATGCTGCGCCTTGGATTATTGTTGCATCCACTGCCGGGCTGCCGATGTCGTTTTATGGGATGTATGAGGACAACAAACGATATAAGCGCAGCGGTTACAGCAAAATCGTCCGCAACCATGCCCACCCCCAAGATCCGGAGTACCGGCAGAACCGGAGGGACGCATGAAAACAAAAAGCCCGCCGGTGTTCCAGCACCGGCGGGCCTGCAAGGGGTGATGGCTTCTCTAGCCCATCACCCCGGAGGATAACACATCTGGAGAAAAACTGCAAGCCTGTAGCCGATAAAAGAATCGGATTACATAGTCAATCATCATTAACAAAAGGAGACTATCTATGGAAACGAATGTAAGCAGCTTACTCGACATGGCCAACGGGGCGATCAAAGAGCGTCTCGACTATGAGATGGGCCGGGTCATCCAGAACATCGGAGACCCCCAACACCAAGGCAGCGGCCAAGCGGACCATCACCGTCAAGATCATCCTTGAGCCGGACGAAGAGCGCCAGCACATCGAGGTAAGCGCCACTGCTTCCAGCACGCTGGCACCCATGCACCCGGTCAAGACTGCGCTTGCGGTCGGCAATGAGGAAGGTCATGTTGTGGCAGTGGAACTCACTCCGCAGATCCCCGGCCAGGTTGACATTTTCGGCGGAGTAGCACCGCAATGCAAAGTCCTCAAGTTCGACGAAATTTACACCGCATAAAGAAAGGAAAACATCATGGACATCAAGAACAGCTTCCTCGCAGACGCAATCAACACTCTGGCCGATTTGGGCAAAAAGTCCGCAGAGCCGAAAGCCCAGACCGTGAACGGTCGCAGCTTCCTTGTTACCGGCAGCAGCTACGAAGAAATCGAGCCGCTTGAGCTTCCCAAGCCGGAGAGGGCAGTCACCCGCAGCCTGAATGCTTTGGCCGCACTGGTAAAGACCGAGATTGATTCCTTCGTCGATCATCCGCTCTACATTTCCTGCGAGAAATACGACCATGTGCGGGTATTCACCCGGCCGAACGCAACTGATGACCTGCACCGCTGGACTCCTTACGAGGCGATTGCCTCTGACCTCCCGCCGATGATCGAGGAGGTACGGTGGAGCTTTGACGAAGCGCAGATCAAACTGCGCTCCATGTTCCAGCGGGCGTCCGATGGCAATACCAATGACGTGGATTACATTCTCAGCCTGCTTTCCCACATGAGCGTAGACCAGAGCGTCAAGAGTGATGACAACGGCGTGACCCAGACCGTACAGGTCCGTAAGGGTGTCAGTTTTGTTGAGACCCAGCGGGTGAATCCCATCGTGAAACTGGCCCCTTACCGCACTTTCCAAGAAGTCGAACAGCCGGAGAGCGAATTTGTTTTCCGCGTCTACGATGACCGCAGCATCAGACTGACGGCAGCAGATGGCGGGATGTGGAAAATGGCCGCACGAAGCGCCGCGCGGCAGTATCTCCTTGCAGCCCTTCGTGAAGAAGTTGACTCAAAGCGCGTCATTGTGACTCTGTAAGTGCCCATTCGGTCGCCGCAGCTCATGAAACAGCATGAACGGACGCGGAGGGTGGGTATGGGGAATCGTTACAAGAGGGAGATAAACATGAATGGCAAAAACAAGCGCTGGCTCGAGCAGCGGTGGGACATGAACCAGCCCGCCCGGATGGCGCACATCCACAAGGCAAAGGAGCGCAGAAAGATGGAGCAGACCCATTTCCATACATACCTCTACAAGAAGGGCAAGGGCAGCTATGAAGCCAAGCGGTTCGAGGGAGAGGCCATTACCGCGCAAGCCGCGGCCACCCGCTACGCCGACCAGATGGCCCACACCTGTGACTATGCCGAGGTGTGGGACGCTGTCGGGAACCGGGTCTATCGTGTGATCGACCCCCACGGCAAGCTGGCAAAGGGGGCAGAAGCATGAACCAGATCGCCCGCCGCGCGCGCATCAAAGACCTTTCTAACAAGGCCGAGGGCATTTTCCAGTACGTCGGGAACGACAATGTGCTGTTCCGACTCATCAGCACCGGCAACAAGCTCACCAGCGACGTCAACTATGCTGTGGCTCTGTTCACCGGCTTCGCCCGCAGCCATCAGCTGGGCGGTCAGGAGACCCGCCGCACAATCGACTCGATTTATCGCCGGGTCGGTGAGCTCATGTGCCTCATCGACATCGTTCATGCCGCTGCTGGCGAAGAAATCATGCCTGAACCGTATGAATCCATAGATTTTTGTTACATGACCGAGTATCGCACCATGCTACGGGAGGCCGTCATTCGTGGGATGCCGGACAACTACAAAGGCCCGGCGCAGAACCCCTACACTGTCAGCCTTGTGCAGCCGGGCGTTGGCCACGGTAATGGTTACACACTGGACGAGTACGATGACGATTTCTTCGCCCGATTTACTCGCAGAGAAGAGCCGCGTGACCGGAAGCTCGTCTTCCGCTGCACTAAATCCGAGCTTGACGCCATCAAGCGTTACGCCAATATCATCGATATTAAATTTACCGAGGAGGAAATTCATCATGCCTGAGAAAAACCAGACCCCTATCGAGATGCTCGACCAGAATGCAGCTGTCGTCCAGAGTGCAGAGGCGCCTGCGCCTGCAGCACCTATCCAGCTGCAGCAGCGCCAGAGCTACGCCGAGAAGGTGCAGGGATTGACCGTTGACGAGCGCAACTGGATGCTTGCAAAGTCTAAAGCCGCCGCTATGGCGCAGCTTCCCGCAGGCTTCTTGCCCCAGACCTACACCGGCAATCCCGGCGCGTGCGCTATCGCCTGCGAGATGGCCCTGCGCATGGGCGTTTCTCATCTCTTCGTCATGCAGAACCTTTACGTCGTCCATGGTATGCCCACATGGAGCGGCAAGAGCTGCAAAGCCCTCATCGACAACAGCGGCCAGTTTGCAGGCCGCACCCGCTACCGCATGGAGGGCGAAGAAGGCACCGACAACTGGGGCTGCCGCCTGATCGGCGTGGACAAGCTCACCGGCGAAAAGGTCGAAGGCCCGAAAGTCACGGTCAAGATGGCAAAGGATGCCGGGTGGTGGGACAAGAATGGCAGCTACTGGCCCAAGATGACCGAAATGATGCTCAAGTACCGCGCCGCCGCTTACTTTGCCCGCGCCGAGTGTCCGGAGGTCCTGATGGGCGCCAACATCGACTACGAGGTAGGCGCTGGCGACGCCGAGGAAGAGGGTGCGGCCCATGCTTAATGTTGTTGCGCTGATGGGCCGTCTGGTCTACGAACCGGAATTGAAGACCACCCCGAGCGGCATCAATGTGTGCAGTTTCCGCATTGCCTGTGACCGCAACTTTGCCCGTCAGGGCGAGCAGCGTCAGGCCGATTTCATCGACATCGTCGCGTGGAGACATACCGCCGAGTTCGTCTGTAAGTATTTCCAGAAGGGCAGCATGATCGCCATCGAAGGCAGCTTGCAGACGACCTCGTACCAGGACAAGAACGGCAACAACCGCACAGCTACCGAGGTTCTTGCGTCTCAGGTGGGCTTTTGCGGCGGAAAGGTCGCAGAGAAGCCCGCTGTGCACGATTTCGACCAGCAGACGGAAAATCATGTGCGCGAAGCAAACGCCGCTCACAACCCCCCGCAGAAGTCTCAGAATGTACCGGAATATTCGCAGGGCAGCGCAGACGACTTCTCGGTCATCGACGATTCGGAGGATTTGCCGTTCTAAGCCGAGAGCTGCGCTATCTGGCTATACGGGCGTGCAAAGGAGGTGATTGAGTGGCACAGGACGATAAAAAGTCATTTGTGGCGTATCTGAGCTGGTTCGATGCGCTGGAAGAATACTCCGACGCAGAGGTTGGGCAGTTGATGCGAGCTCTTGCACGGTATGCCAAAACCGGAGAAGAGCCCGAATTTTTAGATCGCGGGATGCGGGGCAACTGGAAATTTATGTGCAGCGACGTAAAACGGGCGTCTGAAAAATGGGATGAAACCCGCAAGAAACGCAGCAACGCCGGAAAACGCGGTATGGCAAAGCGCTGGGGAAAGCCTGACGACATAACAAAAATAACAAACGATAACAATGTTAATGACGACATAACAAAAATAACTGTAGATGTAGATGTAAATGGAGATGTAGATGTAAATGGAGATGTAGATGTAAATGGAGATGTAGATGTTGTAAAGCACGATAACACCGCCGCCGTTGATATGGAGTTATCAAAAATCGCCCAGCATTACCAGCGGGCTATCGGCGACTTCCCGCGTTCGGCACTGGAAAAACTGCAAAAATGGCGGCAGGAGTACAGCACGGAGATGATTTTGCTGGCGATCGACAAGGCTGCAGAGGCCGGGAAGCGCTCGTGGAACTACATCAACGGCATCCTGTCTGGCTGGCAGCGGGACGGGATACGCACCCCGGGGGACGTGGCAGCGGATGAGCAGCGCAGACAAGAGCAGCGCAGACAAGAGCAGCCTCGCGGGAAACAAGCCATAGAAAGCACCGCAGAAGCATACGCAAATATTTTCAGGGAGGTGAAACCGTGACAGTGGAGATGATGACAAAGCTCCTTGCGGACGCTGAGGCCTATTTTGGACGGCCTCAGCCCGCAGAGAACCGCGCAAGCATCGCGGAGATCTGGGCGAACTCATCGCTCAAGGATGTGCCGGATGAGATGGCCTACAAGACATTCCACGAGGTGATTTCGGAATGTAGCTGGCAGAGCCAGCTTCTCCCGGCGTGGAAAAAGGCCATTGAAAAGGCCCGGGGCGAGCAGATGCTGGCAAAGCGTTGCCTTGCTGCCCGCACCCGGATGCTCAAGTCCGGGGCAGAAAGAAAGCTTCTTGGGCAGGAAAACCAGAACGGAGGACGAAATGCCTAGATACAAAGTTATCGTAGAGTGCAACGGCCCGCACGGGAACGCGGCGCTTACATACCGCATCAATGCCGCGAGTCAGTTTGCGGCAGAGTTCCGGGCCTGCAAGCTGGCGGGCGACCATTACCCCGAGTATCAGGACATCAAACCAGTGAGAACGGAGGTGCTGAAAAATGGATGAAGTGAGGTTGATTGACGCAAATGCGCTTTGCCAGCATATCCAAGACTGGAAAACCAGATGCCAGGAGCGGAACAGGTACAGCGTCGGCATGTATCACATGATGATATACGAGGTGCTGTGCCCAGTGCGGGAGCTGCGGACGCAAAGAGGTTTTTACAACATTCGACCGGCACACGGAACATGCCTATTGCTGCCGCTGCGGGTGCAAAATGGAGGGCTTTTATAATGACTGAATACATCCGGCGTGAGGCTGTGTTAAAGAGCCTAGAATATACCACGATGCGGGAGGAAGGAACAGAGAACATTATCTCGCTGACCCTCCGTGCGGCACAAGAAAAGGTTAAAAAACTTCCTGTTTTGCAGGGAAAAGACCTCTTTCCCGCATGGCGCGACCCTGACAAGGACCCTCCGAAGGTCGAAACGGAAGTGCTCGTTTTGTACCGTTGTAATGGCTATATGGGCATTACAACGGCGCACTACGAGGACGGCAATGTTTTCTCCGAGGACAGCGAATGGAATTGGGAAGGCCTCCCCGACTGGGGGACATACGACGAGGAACGGGACGACTACCGAATCCCGGAAGGCTGGTGGGAATACCGCCACTTCAACCCGGACGACGTTTACAACAACAAGATAGACTGCCCCGTGGTGGGCTGGATGCCGATGCCGCCGGAGGCGCTGAAAAATGACGATGACGCCGTGTAAAGACTGCCCCACTCGGCACCCGGTATGCCACGACAGTTGCCTTAAATACGCCGAGTTTAAGCTCCAGCATATCGCAGAGCTTGCTTACACAAAGCAAATGACCGGCCGGGGCGTTGTATACCACTACGACCACGAGGACCGTCACCGGGAGCGGGGCCGCAAGAAGTACATGGGAGCGAACGGAGGAGCGGACAGATGAAAGTACTTATCGCCTGTGAGGAATCGCAGGAAGTGTGCAAGGCGTTTCGGGCAAAAGGTCATGAAGCCTACTCCTGCGATATTCAGAAGCCGTCCGGCGGGCATCCAGAGTGGCATATTCTTGGAGATGCGCTCAAGGCTCTGGAGGGGGGGCAAGTCGTGACGATGGACGATAAAAGTCACTACATTGACGCATGGGATCTCTTGATTGCACACCCGCCTTGCACCTACTTATCCAAAGCCGGCGCAAACCGTTTGATAGTCAACGGAAAAATTCAAGAGCCTCGGTATGAGAACGGAATCCGAGCACGAGATTTTTTTCTGAAATTCTGGAATTCCGATGTGGAACGGATTGCGATAGAGAACCCTGTCCCTATGAAAATTTGGGAACTGCCCCAATACAGCCGGATCATTCAGCCGTATATGTTTGGAGATCCGTATATAAAGACAACTTGTTTGTGGCTGAAAAATCTTCCTATGCTTTTCGCAACAGATGTTGTTGTGCCGACCTCTAAATGGGTGTCTGCATCAGATCACCGTGCAAAAAAGACCGGTGACGCATGGGCGAAAAGCGGACACAGGAGCGCAAAGGTAAGAAGCAAAACTTTTCAAGGCATTGCAAAAGCGATGGCTGAACAATGGGGGTAAAAATGAAAACCGTACAGGAAATCTGGTACGGCTGGGGCCGCGTACTGGACTACATCGGCATCGGTTGGGAAAATGTGCCGGAACAGGCTGTGCAGATGCACATTGACGATCTGATGAGGGATGTGAAGTGATAAAAAAATCATACACTGTTCTTCCTTGCCCAAAGTGCGGGAGTGGATTTATTGCATGGGGAAAGAAAATCAAGTCAGTTAATCCGAAGCTCACAGTTCTGTCAGCCCCGGGAACTGAACTTTGTTGTTTGATGTGCGGGCATTACGCACCAACACTCAAGCAGTGGAACAGCGAGGAACGAAAGAAATGCACTTGACCCTCTACGGCGACCCGCGAACCAAGAAAAACTCTGCCCGCATCCTCAAAAGCCGCTCAGGCGGGCGCTTTGTGGCCCCCAGCAAGGCCTACATGGATTACGAGACGGACTGCCTGCGGCAAATCAAAAGGCCGCGCAGCCCTATCCATGCCCGCGTGAACGTGAGGTGCGTTTACTACATGAAGACCACCCGCCGGGTCGATCTGGCAAACCTCATCGAGGCGACCACGGACATTCTGGTAAAAACCCGCGTGCTGGAGGACGACAACAACCGCATCGTTGCCGCCCACGATGGCAGCCGGGTGGACTACGACAAGCAAAATCCCAGAGCTGAAATTTGGATCGAAGAAATGGAGGACGATACATGATGTTTGTGTTAAACAAATGCTATAACATGGACTGCATGGAAGCAATGAAAGAGTTCCGGGACGATTTCTTTGATCTTGCTGTGGTAGACCCGCCGTATTTTTCGGGGCCTGAACGCAGAGGCTTCTACGGGTCAAAAATCAGCAAGATCGGAGTGCATCGTGACTATCCAGTTTCGCCGGAATGGACAAAGCCGGGAGAGGAATACTTCGACGAGCTGCGCCGGGTAAGCCGACACTACATTGTATGGGGCTGCAACTACTTTGATTATAGTTTTGCATCCGGGCGGATCGTGTGGGACAAGTGCAATGGAGAATCGAGTTTCTCAGACTGCGAGATCGCGGCGACGGATTTGTTCTCTAGTGTTCGGCTGTTCCGATATATGTGGTCTGGAATGATGCAAGGTAAGAGCATTACAGAAGGGCATATCATGCAGGGTAATAAGAGCCTGAACGAGAAAAGAATCCATCCAACACAGAAACCAGTTGCACTGTATGACTGGATTTTCAAAAAATACGCAAAGCCTGGACAAAAGGTGCTAGATACTCACCTTGGCAGCGGAAGCAGCAGAATTGCCGCTTATGAAGCCGGAATTGACTTTATCGGGTTTGAAATTGACAGTTCCTATTTTCATATGGAAGAAGAAAGGTTTGCGGAGCACACAAGTCAAATGAGCCTACTACACATCAAGGAGGGAAAGTGATGATCCATACATGGACACCTGAGAGCGAGACGCCGACACCACCGGGCGCGGTGGACTACCGCACCGTCAAGGCGTGGTTCCAACAGTGCCGCGACCTTGCGACGGCTATCGAAGCCCAGAAGCAAAAAATACAGCGCATCCGGGACGTGGCAGAAAAATGCACCCAGAGCCTGAGCGGGATGCCTGCGGGTGGTGGCAATGGGGACAAGGTGGGCTTTGCTGTAGAGCAGCTGGACACCGAGCGCCGACAGCTTCAGAGGATGGAGACGGACCTGTGCAATCTGCGTGTCGAGGCCACCCGGCGGGCATACTGCCTAATAGCCGAGCCAGAATGTGCCGAAGCGATTTGCGAGCACTATGTCATAGGAAAATCTCACAAGGAAATCGCAAAAGAAGTCGGCGTATGCGGGGCAGATGTGGTCTACCGGCGAATCAAACGCGGATGCATGGCTCTGGCCGAGATATGGGACGAATTTTCTGACGTGCAAAGTGTACAACATGCACAAGAAAACACAGCGTGATTTTGGCAGGGGACAGCTCTTTTCAAGTCTGCAAGCTTGGATGTAAAATTCTAATAAGCGGTTCAGCGCTAAGCGGTAGCCGCTTGCCACGCAGCCCCCAGAACGGTTCCTTCCTTGTGACAGGTTTTCATGCTTTCCTGTTCTCCTTCACCGTTTTGCGGGCTGCTTCTATGCGAGGTTTGGGAAGCCACATAACAGGGCTGGCAGTTTTGTGGAACGGTTCGACTCCGTAACCTCGCACCGTATGGCGCATGGACTCATCCACCACAAAGCTGCACGCTTAACCTCCCGTGCCACAAGAGAAAGCTTTGAATCCCTGAGGGTGTGGGTAGACTTCCCGACGGGATGTGCGTCAAACAACAGCCCTGGCGGAGAACCGGGGCTGTTTTATATGGCCGCCTGAGCGCAGTACGGAGCGCGTGTCAGCTGAGATATTGCTGGCTGGTTCGATTCCAAGGGCGGTGTTTTATACTCCGGTAGCTCAAGTGGTAGAGCGGCGGTCTCCAAAACCGCATGTTGCAGGTTCGAATCCTGCCGGGAGTGCTTGCATGATCTGACGAGAGTGGGGAGTGCAATAGCGGGGCATCCAGCCGCGAAAGTTCTGGACGCAGAGGCTTTGCATCCGACAAGCAAAGCCTCTTATTTTGATATTCTGACCGTTCGGATTTTCCGGGCGGTTTTTCTTTTGCGTGAGTTTAGAGAGGTGGTGGCGGTGGCCTACAGCAAAAACAAAAGGATAGGCAGACCGCCCGTCTTTAAGAGCAAAGAAGAACTTGAGAAAAAAATCGAAGAGTTCTTCAAAAGCTGTGAAGGAAGCGTCCTAGAAGACGAAACCGGAAAGCCTGTTTTGGACAAATACGGAAACGTGATAAAAATCGACGAACGTCCAGAAACGGTCACCGGTCTAGCTTTGGCGTTGGGGTTTAAGTCTCGGCAATCTCTGATTGACTATCAAGGAAAGGCTGAGTTTTCTGACACGATAACGCGCGCGAAGCTTCGATGCGAGAGATACGCCGAAGAACGACTCTATGATCGCGACGGAAACGGCGGTGCAAGATTCAGCCTGCAAGTTAATTTTGGTTGGAGCGATAAGCCAAAAGAAGCAGAGCAGGAAGAGCGTCACGATGATGGTTTGATAAAGGCATTGAATGCTGCCGCAGACATCAGCCCGCCGGATGACGTGGAGATACTGCCGGAGGAAGAGGACGACCATGCGGAAAAGTAACGGTTTTCGCTGGAAAGCCCTCAGCCAGCGGCAAAAGCAGGTTCTTTGTTGGTGGACACCGCAGAGCGCATATAGCGGTTACAACGGCATCATTGCCGATGGCGCTATCCGCTCGGGCAAGACCTTTGCCATGAGCTTTTCGTTCGTCCAGTGGGCTATGACCTGTTACAGCGGCCAGCAGTTCGCTATGTGCGGCAAGACCATCGCCAGCTTCCGGCGCAACGTGCTGGGGACGCTCAAACAGCAGCTTGCAGCCCGTGGCTACAACGTCAAGGAGCATCGGGCAGAAAACTGCATGACCGTCAGCAAGAGCGGCCGAACCAACGAATTTTACTTTTTCGGCGGCAAGGATGAGAGCAGCCAGGACCTGATCCAGGGCATCACTCTTGCCGGGGCGTTCTTCGACGAGGTAGCCCTGATGCCGCAAAGCTTCGTCAATCAGGCCACGGCCCGTTGCTCTGTCACCGGGTCGAAGTTCTGGTTCAACTGCAACCCGGGCAGCCCGCAGCACTGGTTTTATCTGGAATGGGTGCGCAAGTGCCGTTCCCGCAAGATGATGTATCTCCATTTTACGATGGACGACAACCTGTCACTTGCCGAGGACATTAAAGAGCGCTACCGCAGCCAGTACAGCGGCGTTTTCTACCAGCGCTACATTCTGGGTCTGTGGACGGTGGCCGAGGGCCTTGTATATGACATGTTCGACCGCAAGAAGCACGTCATCGACAAGCTCCCGGCGCTGTCTCCAAAGGGCGCGTATGTGGCGTGCGACTTCGGCACCCAGAACGCAACGGTTTTCTTGCTGTTCCAGATGCAGTCGAACACCGGCACATGGATAGCGACCCGCGAGTATTACTACAGCGGGCGCGAACAGAAACGCCAGAAGACCGTGGGCGAGTATGTTGCAGACCTCAAGCGATGGTTAAACGGCACAAAACCAGAAAAGGTCATCGTTGACCCGTCTGCACTGCCGCTTATCACGGAGCTAAAGCAAAACGGGCTCCCGATTCAGGCGGCAAACAACGACGTTCTGAGCGGCATTCTGGACGTTCAGACGATGCTCCAAACCGGCAGATTAAAAATATACAGAGAGTGTAAACGCACCATACAGGAGTTTGGCGTTTACGCATGGGACCCGGACAGAGAAGATGTGGTCATCAAGGAAAACGACCACTGTATGGACTCTATCCGGTATTTTGTACGCACGAAGCGCCTTGTCAAGCGGGCCGGAGGATAAAAGTGGCTACATTTACGTTTCAGACATTCCAGCAGGCCCAGCAGGAAGGGCGGCTCACAGATTTTCTGTGGGATTTCATCCAGCAGCACAAATCTTCCCCGCAGGTGGCGGGCAGGACTGGCGCGCTGGCTGCTGATTTATACGACCGGCAGAAAAACCCGGGCGCAGAGCAGTTCGCTGCAGCCTATGCGGAGATGCTCAAGCGGGCAACAAACAACCCCCGGGACATCATGAGGCCGGATATGGTCAAAAGCAATCTGTTCCGGCGGCTCAACAAGCAGCGCACGGCCTACTCGCTGGGCAACGGCGTCACATTCGCCGATGACATCGACAAGCTAAAGCTGGGCGCGACCTTCGACGAGCGGGTTTTTAAGGCTGGGTATTTTGCCCTCATCCACGGCGAAAGCTTTGGATTTTGGAATTACGACCACCTGGACGTGTTTAAGCTGACCGAGCTTGCCCCGCTCTATGACGAGGACACCGGCACACTGCGGGCGGCTGCACGGTACTGGCAGCTCAACCCGGATACGGCAACAAAAGTGGTGCTGTACGAAGAAGACGGATACACCGAGTACAAGTCTCAGGCGCGTGGCGCATACCCGCTGCAAGAGGCTGCGGCAAAGCGTGGATACCTCAAGACCACGATTACAACCAACGTGGGCGGCGAAGAGTCTGTCACAGAGGACAATTACGGCGCACTGCCCATTGTACCGCTGTGGGGCTCAGACCTGCACCAGAGTACGCTTGTTGGGCTGAAAGCCTACATTGACAACACAGACCTTGTCATGTCCGGCTTTTGTAACGATTTGCAGGACTGTGCGCAGATCTATTGGCTGTGCGAAAACTTTGGAGGCATGACGCAGGACGAGCTGCAGGGCTTTTTGCAGCAACTCAACCTTTACCACGTCGCCAATGCCGACACCAGCGATGGTGGCAAGGTACAGCCCTACACCACCGAAATTCCCGTCACGGCCCGGAGTACGTTGCTTGACCTGCTGCACAGCCGGTCTTATGAGGACTTCGGCGGGCTGGATGTGCATTGTGTGAGCGCAGATAGCACAAACGACCATCTGGACGCGGCCTATGAGCCGCTGAATCACAATGCGGATGATTTCGAGGCGCAACTTACGCCCTTTATTCAGCAGATTTGCAAGCTGGCTGGACTGGGCGACGTGTCCCCGATTTTTACCCGCAGCAAAATCACAAGCACAAAAGAGCAAGTTGACATGGTTCTTTCTGAGGCTGTCATCATCGGGAAGGACATGGCCATTGACCTGCTTCCCAACCTGACCCCGGAACAAAAGGAGCAGGCCAAGGCCGCGCTGATGGCTGAGAGCGCAGCACGGGAGACCGTGGACGAGGAGGAAGACACCGATGAAAAAAAACAGCAAAATTTATGATCCTCTGGGAAGATTGATCGATGTGATGCTTTTTGTCGCTGATTTTGCCGTTGCGGCTGGGTGCTTTCTGGCCGTTGCGCGGGCGATTGGCTTATGACCGACCGTGACCGCATCTCTACCCGCCAGCTGAACCGCCTGCGCCGCCGCATCCTCCGGGTGTATGGCACTGCCCGCCGGGAGATGCAGGAGCAGCTGACCGAGTTTCTGGCAAAGTACAAAGCGCTGGACGAGCGCAAGCGGGCGCAGCTGGACGCAGGCGAGATTACTGAGGGCGACTACCGCATCTGGCTGCAAAATCAGGTTTTTCAGTCCGATTTGATGCGGGCAAAGCTGGACGGCATCACCCAGACCTGCACCACAGCCCAGGAGACGGCCTACAAGCTGGCCCGGGACGAGCAATACAATATCTTTTCCTTTGGCGCAAACTGGGCTTTCTACGAGCTGGAACAGGCCGCAGGCGTGACGTTCGGACTGACCCTGTACAACACCGAAGCGGTCAAGCTCCTGCTGAAGGAGAACCCTCGCATGGTGCCCAACAAGCGCATCAAGAGCGAGAGCAACCGCACCTATGATGCCCGGGTGTTCAATCGCTACGTCATGCAGGGCATCGTGCAAGGCAAGAGCGTCCACGACATCGCCGTGCAAGCCGTCAACGGTATGGCTGATACAGAGATCCACTGGGCCATGAACAACGCTATCACAGCCCTTACCAGCGCCCAAAACGCCGGGGCGTTGCAGCAAATGCGAAACGCTCAGGCTTTGGGCATCGAGGTCAAAAAGCGCTGGAACTCCACCCACGACTACCGCACCCGTGAGATGCACCGCCTGCTTGACCAGCAGACAGCAGAGCTTGATGAGCCGTTCAAGGTCATGGGATACGAGATACAGCGGCCCGGCGACCCCAACGCAGCGCCGGAAATGGTTTACCACTGCCGCTGTGTGCTGTCCTCTGCTCTGGGCAAGTATCCCCGGCAGAACGCCATGCAGCGGGACAATGTGACCAAAGAGACCACCCCCGTCATGGATTACACCGAGTGGTATAAATCCAAGGGCGGCAAGGAAGCCGAGCAAATGTGGTGGGCAGAAGAGAGAAAACGGAGAAAGGAGAGCGCAAAGCATGAAAAATAAGAAGTTTGGGATTGTCGTAATCAACGATGACTTTTTCTTGAACTTTTGCCGTGATTTTAAGCCCCCGTGTGGTTACATTAAGCCAAAACACGCGCGGCCTTCCTACGGAAATGGCGCAAAGTCGCATGGAGCACACAAACGCCTTATCAGGACAATGGAAGGATTCAGAAAATGAATGTCTTAATGTCAGATGCCGATTATGCGCCGTGGCTTATGGATGCGCTCAAGCTGATTGAAGAAGAGAAGGTCAAAAAACTTGCAGTAGTAGGCATTAGCGCCAAAGGTGAGGTCATGACCGGTTATTATCACATGGAAATGTCCGATAAGGCTCTTGTTTCTGCTCATATGCTGGCTGACGCTGTACTGGATTCGGTTTGTTCCAACGGAGAGCTGATTCAAAGACGTTGGGCAGAGCAGGAGGAAGAAGGAGAAGATGCCGATGAAATTTGAATACAACATCAAATTCACCGACAACACCCCGCAGCTGCATGAGGCGCTGGATTCGTGGGCAGAGCGGGTGCTGACCATCTGGGGTATGAAGGTGCAGGACTACGCCCAGCTGCTTGTGCCTACAGGCACAGCGGACAGCACGGGCATTGAGGGCTACGTGGGCGGCGCGCTCAAGCAGAGCCTGACCTATGCCATCGACCTCGCAAAAAGACCGTGACCATCGGGTCAAATCTCTTTTACAGCGTCTATGTTGAGCTTGGCACGGGCATCTTTGCCGAGAAGGGCAACGGACGCAAAACGCCGTGGGTCTGGAAAGACTTCAACGGCAAATGGCACTTTACCCGGGGCATGAAAGCCCGCCCGTTCCTGCGCCCGGCGGTGGAAGATCACATTGACGAGCTGCGAGAAATCGCGGTGGAAGAAGGAAACAAGGAGGTATAAGGATGACAGAGCTTGAAAGTTTGAGCGCGCAGCTTGAAGCTGCTGTGAAAATGCAGGCAAACGCAGAAAGGCTTTATCATAAGTCTGCCGAAAAAATTGAAAAACTCAAAATGCAGATGCTTGAGGTGAAGGAAAAGAACAGGCCCAAGGCTGCAAAAGTCGAAGAGTTGTTTGCAGCTGGTGTTCGGGCACGCAAGGCGCTTCAGGAGATGTGTGATAACGCATACGGCGAGGGTAAAGCCAAAATTTCTGTTTTGGTCTATGTTCCGTCCGAAGCACAGGACTATCCGACAGACACAGACTGTGAATTTTCGCTCTAAAACTAAATACTCAGCGGTTGACGCACAGCGTCAGCCGCTTTTTTATGCCGCTTTAGCTCAGTCTGGCAGAGCGCCGGATTTGTAATCCGGGGGCCGTGGGTTCAAGCCCCACAAGCGGCACCACACCGGCAGCACGTCCGGCAAATTAAACCTTATTGCCAAGCATGGCAGCCCGAGCAAGGGCAGAAAGGACTATCACATGGCACTCAAAAGAGCTGACATCCGCACGATTCTGGAGAACCCCGAAACCTCCAACGATGACAAGGCAAAAGCCATTCTGGACGCCCTGCACAAGGAGACAGACGAACTCAAGGACCAGCTGGATGCAGAAAAAACAGCCCGCACACAGGCCGAGAAAGAGCGGGACGAGGCCAACGGCGGCAAGCAGGCCGCTGAAAAGGCGCTGACCGACTACAAGGCCCAGCAGACCCAGAAGGACACCCGGGCCACGAAAGCAGCGGCATACAAGCAGCTGCTGAAGGACAATGGCGTGCTGGAAAAGCACTTTGACCGCGTTGTAAAAATGACCGGCGCGGACATCGATGCTTTGGAGCTGGACGAGAACGGCAAGGTCAAGGACGCAAAGAAGTTCATGGACAGCCAGAAAGACGTATGGGGCGACTTTGTGGCTACAACCACGACCACCGGCGCAAAGGTGGACACCCCGCCTACCAACACCGGCTCCAAAATGACCAAAGACCAAATTTTTGCAATCAAGGACGCTGGCGAACGCCAGGCCGCGATTGCTGCAAATGCCGACCTTTTCACGGGCGGCGGAAAGGACTAACACATGGCAGCAAAAGAAAACCTTATCGTAACTACCGACATTACCGTCAACCCCCGAGAAATCGACTTTGTCACCCGCTTCCAGCGCAATTGGCAGCATTTGCGCGACATCATGGGCATCATGCGCCCCATTCGGATGCAGCCCGGCACTACCCTCAAGAGCAAGTACGCCGAGGGTACGCTCCAGAGCGGCACTGTTGCTGAGGGCGAGGAAATCCCCTACAGCAAGTTCACCGTCAAAGAAAAGACCTATGCTGACATTACTGTCGAAAAGTTCGCAAAAGCCGTCTCTCTGGAAGCCATCAAGAAGTACGGCTACGATGTCGCTGTTCAGAAGACCGATGACGAGTTCCTGTACCAGCTGACCGCGAACGTCACCGACCGCTTCTACAAGTACCTGAACACCGGCACTCTGAAAGGCACCCCCAAGACCTTCCAGATGGCTCTGGCGATGGCAAAAGGAAGTGTTGAGGACAAGTTCAAAAACATGCACCGCACCGTCACCGGCGTCGTGGGCTTCGCCAACATTCTGGATGTGTACGAGTACCTGGGCGCAGCCAACATCACTGTCCAGAACCAGTTCGGCTTCCAGTACATCAAGGACTTCATGGGTTACAACACCATCTTCCTGCTTTCCAGCGGAGAAATCGCGCGTGGAAAGGTCATCGCAACCCCGGTGGACAACATTGTCCTGTACTATGTTGACCCCGCTGACAGCGACTTTTCCAAGGCCGGTCTGGTCTACACCACTGCGGGAGAGGCAAGCAACCTCATCGGCTTCCACACTCAGGGCAACTACCACACCGCAGTCTCTGAGAGCTTCGCCGTCATGGGCATGACCCTGTTCGCTGAGTATCTGGACGGCATCTCTGTCCAGACTATCACCCCGGGCGAGTAATCGCCCCTTTTGAGTAGGAGGCATCCAATGACCGTCCCTGAGCTGTGCGTACTGACGCACAATTTCTTTGACCGGGCAGATGATCCTATTGCCGGGGAGTTTGCCTTTGAGCCGGATACCGTTCCAGCCTGGGTAGTCCCGGGGCAGTATTTCCTCGTGTGCGGCTCTATCTTCAACGATGGCGTACACAAAGCCGGAGACGGTGATTTGGTGGCAGAGACCTTTAACGGCACGGTGCAGCCCATGCGCGTGCCGCCTGCTTTTGTGGCGCTGGCTGAAAAAATCGACGCATACGACAAGGCGCTCCCGTCCGGCGGCGTGTATGTGTCCCAGTCCTTCGGCGGCTGGTCCGGCACGATGGCTACAGGCGCGGACGGTCTTCCCGCGGACGGAAAAACCCGCTATAAATCCGAGATCAATCAGTGGAGGAAGATGTGACATGGTCAATCCGTTCACTGCATCCACCGTGATGCAGAGCTTCACCAAAAAATACCGTTTCCAGACCCGCAGCTATGAGCCGGACGGTGTTGGCGGCTTTGTGTCCGGCTGGACGGACGGCCCCGAGTTTGAGGCCGTAGAGCGCCACGATACAACCGTGGAGGCTCAGGTTGCAGAGCAGGCGGCTACAGCGTCCACCTATACGCTGCTGGTCAACACCGGTGTGCCGCTGGCTTTCCCGGACTACGTCAAGCGGGTGAGCGACGGGCAGATCTTTCAGGTGACGAGCGCAGCCGATGAGGGCAGCGCCCCGGCAGAGTCCGGCATGGGTCTGCGGGCCGTGAAGTGCAAAAGGCGGTGCTGCCGTAATGGGACCGTCTGAGAGCATCAACCGGGCGCTGAACGCCTTTTTTAATAGCTTTGGCATCCCCGGCTACCTGGAAGATAACATCCCTCCCGGTGCAGAACTGCCGTATCTGACCTATCAGCCGACAATTCCCGGCGGCTGGAATGAGCCCGGCACCTTCCACGCCCGGCTTTGGTACCCGAGTGCCAAAGGCCGGACGCTTATTTTACAGACCGAAGACAAGATAAGCGCAGCCCTTGCAGATGGCCTGACCATCGAATGCGAGGGCGGCGCTATTCTTTTGCGCAAAGGCAGCCCGTGGGCGCAGCCGCTCGACAACCCGCCCGAGGGCTATCTGTGCGAATACCTCAATTTTGAGCTTACACGGCTTATCCCGTGAGAAAGGATCCTTTATGCCCGAAACTCTGGCAAAAAAGTTCGCGGTCAATGTGCTGACCCCGGATGCGTTCAAGAGCATCCCGAAAGGTTCCGGCAATCTGCTTTCCACATTCGACCTTTCCACTCCAAAAATCGACAGCACCAATGTCGTGTGCGCCACGCAGGGCGGCGTGACCATCTCCTACAGCAACAGCATGGAGGATACGCTTGCAGACATCGACAACGCGCCCACCAACACCAAGCAGGGCAACGAGGTCACTGGAACCACCGCCACCATCGCCTTTACCACTCCCAACGCAAGCCCTGACGTGCTCAAGCTGGCCATCGGCACGGCCGACATCGACGCGGACGACCCCACCCATGTGGTCCCCCGCATCGAGGCTGCCCTGAAGGACTACAGGGAGCTGTACTGGGTTGGCCCTATGATCGGCGGCGGCTTTCTGGTTTGCAAAATTTTCAACGCCCTTTCTTCCGGTGGCCTGAGCCTCAAGACGGCTCACCGCGGCGGCGGCTCCATGCAGATCACCCTCACCGGCTACGCTGACCTGGAAAACCCCACTCGGGCCCCCATGGAATTTTACTCGATCGTCAAGGCCCCGACCGGGGACTAAGGAGGACATATGCGCAACATCATCGATCTCGACGGCACCGAATACCTCAAGCGCACCTATGAGTGTGCGCAGGCTTATAAAAAGTACGTGGCAGACTCCGGCGTGATGGACATTCTGGGCCGCGAGCCGGAGCTGACCGGCACAGAGACAGACGCAGAGCGGCTGGAAAAGCGCCGGGTGCAGGCTAACAAAAACGCTGTGGACATGGCCAAACTGCTCTACACGGACAAGGCAGACCTCACCCTCGGCATCCTGCCCCTGTTCGTGGTGCTGGACAAGGGCGAGGAGCAGCCTCCCACCCGGGTGCTGGCCTCTGCCATGAGCCGGGCGCTCCGGGACGTGGACTTCATGGATTTTTTTCAGTCCTTGATGTGATCGGCGCGGACGGCTACCGGCGGCTGGTATCCACCATCCGGCTGGATATGCTCCGGCTGCTGGGCAAGTCGTACATCATGGAGCATATCCGCGCCGAGGTGCGCAGGCATCAGGAGGCACAGCTTTTCCGGGACTATGTGGCTGATGCCATCGGGCAGTATCTCGGCATCCAGCCCCTTTACTCCGGGCTTGCATTCAGGCATTTCCCCCTGCTGCACACCAAGGAAGACACCCGCACGGCGGAGCAGATCACCGCCGAAAACGCAAAGGCCCTGGCAGAGCTGTGCGGAGGAGGTGAAACGCCCTGAATATCTTTAATCTGGAGGCGACTCTGTCGCTGGATGATTCCGCTTACCGGCAGAGCATCCAAAACGTGCAGAACAGCACCAAAAGAGCTGTCACGGAGCTGGGCTCCGAGTACAGCAAAGCGGCGCAGAAAGTCGCCGAACTGACAAAGCGGTACAACGAATCGGCTGAAAAGACCGGGCGCACCTCTGCGCAGACAAAGGAGCTGAAAGCTGCTCTGGCCTCTGCCCGGGCTGAGCTGAAAGAGACCACCTCGGCCCTGAAATCAGCGAACATCGGCATGACGGAGTTTGGCGGTTCATCTGAGACCGCCAGTGGCTCTCTCACCGGAGCCATCACAAAAGCCAACCTGCTTACCGGGATCATCTCCAAAGTAAGCTCCATGGCCCTGTCTGCGGGCAAGGATTTTATCCAGACCGGCATCGAGTACAACGCTCAGCTGGAAAGCTATACCACCGGCTTTACCAACATGCTGGGCAGCGCTGAGGCGGCTAAAGCGGCCATGGACGCCATTCAGGAGGATGCCGCTCGCACCCCATTTGATGTGGCGAGCCTGACACAGGCCAATCAGCTGCTCATCAGCGCCGGTGAAAACGCGGGCTACTCCCGCAAGGTCATCATGGCGCTGGGCGACGCTGTTTCGGCTACAGGCGGCGGCAATGCAGAGCTGTCCCGCATGTCGGCAAACCTGCAGCAGATCGCCAACGTGGGCAAGGCGTCCGCTATCGACATCAAGCAGTTTGCCTATGCGGGCATCAATATCTATCAGGTTTTGGCCGACTACACCGGAAAATCGGTGCAGGAAGTCCAGAAGATGACCATCAGCTATGACCTGCTGTCTGCGGCCCTGATCGCCGCCAGCGAGGAGGGCGGACGATATTACAACGCCATGGACACCCAAAGCCAGACCATGAATGGCCGGGTATCCACGTTGAAGGATAACGTGAGCCAGCTGGCGGGTCTTATGACAGGTGACTTGAGCAGCGGGATCGGCGTGGTCATCGGCAACCTGAACGATATGGTGGTGGCTGCGCAGGACGCTTACAAAAAGGATGGGTGGAAAGGTCTCGGCGAAGCGATCCTCGGCCTGGACAACCCGATCAGCACCATCATCAGCAGTTTTGGCAGGCTGGGTTCGGCGGCTGTAAGCGCTCTGGATAGAGCAAGTTACGCCCTAAACAAGGCCCTTGGCAAAAACGCCTACGCTGATTATGACAGCTACGAGGACTATCGCACATCAACGGATCAGCAAAACTCCCGCGACCGCCGCAGGCAGGCAGCGCTAAATGGCGTTGGCATCAGCAACAAGAGCTGGTCTGAGCGGCAGGCTGAGCTTGCTGCTGCCGCTGGCTCCGGTGGCAGCTCCATCCCCACTGGCGGCAGCGGTGGGAGCTCCTCCGGCGGCAAGCCTGGCTCAAAGTCCACCACCGAAACGGTCATTTCGTCCATCTCCAGAACAGCTACGACTACCGCTCAGAATGCCCTCGGTACCGTGACCACCAGCATCCAGACTCTCACCGAAAAGGTCAAGGACAGCGCGGGCAGCATCAAAGACCGCATCACCGAGACCACCACCGAGACCGGCAAGGAGATGGTCAACGGCATCGAGACCACCTATAAACAGGTGGAGACCAAGGTCAACGGCGTGGTGACCAAAACCACAAAGACATACGACGATATGTCGAAAACGCTGGCAGCCACCCTGACCCGCACCGCAAGCAAGGTAGAGGGCGGCGTGACCACGGCGATCCAGGAGGTCACCAAAAAATACGCCGACGGCAGCGAGCACATCGAAAAAACCGAGACCATCACCGAAGAAAACATCGTCGATGGAGTGGCCCGGACCACCAAGACCATCAACACCTATATCGACGGTGTGCTCCAGAACACCAAGACCGACACCGAAGAGGCCGAAAAAAGCATCCAGGCTGCGCTTTCCCGCACCGAAAAGTACATCTCCGAGATTCAGGGGCAGTCTGACAAGGGCATTTTCGGGCTGGTGAAGTCTCTCTTTACCGACATCAAAAACAAAGACGGCAAGGCCATCGCCGGGGATGTGGTAAAGGTCATTTTCGGGCAGGTGACGCAAGAGCAGCGAAACACCATCCTGAAATGGGCAGACGATGCGATGACCGCCATCAATGAGCACTACGCGCAGGGCGGCATTCAGGGGGCGCTGCAGAGCATTGCAGACCTCTTCAGCAACGGCATCACCCCGGCGGTCAACGGCTCCACCAAAGAAGTGCAGAGCTTTGCCGCCGCCATGAAGGGCCTTTCCGGCACCGGAGGCTCCGGCGGCATCGTCAGCAGCATCCTCAAGCTGTTCGGCGGCGGTACGAAGGCTGCGGCGGCTGCCGGTGAAGCCGGTGCTGGGCAGGCCATTGCGTCCGCAGCGGGCGGAGCGGCCTCCTTTTTCCCGGAGTGCCTTGCTGTGCTGGCTGTCATCGCGAATGGCGTTGTAGGCTTCAAAATGGGCCAGAATGCCCGCGCCCGCGAGGATTCCGGCGAAGAGCGCTCTCTGGGAAGCAAGCTCCTATCAGGCGCGCTTCTGGCGGCCACCGGCCCCATCGGCTGGATCAGCTACTTTTTCGGCAAAAAGTTTGGCAAAAAGTCCTCGTCTTCGTCTGCTGCGGCAGAAAGCGCCCCGTCTGGCGCCATGAGCTATCTGGACATTCAGGATGCCTACTGGTACGGCAACGAGCGGGCTTTTGCGGGCTACGACTACCGCAGCGACCCCTTTACCTACAACCCCAACAACAATTCCGTTCCCAAGTATCAGGCGGAGATACAGGCTCAGCTTGCAAAGCTGAGCACCGTAGTGGAGCAGTATCTGCCCGACGTGGCAAATCAGCAGATCGTGCTGGATGACGGCACCATCGTGGGCGCTCTCGCCCCCGGCATGAACGACCAGCTGGGCCATATCCAGATGCTCGCAGAAAGGGGTAACTGAGATGTACGAGATTTTTGCGTATCCCTACGGCAACCCCGAAAACAAGCTGACCGTCTATCAGCCGGGCAACCGGCAGGCTGTGGTGCTGTCGCCCAAGCTTACCCGCGAGGTGAGCAAGGGCGGCAGCCTTACTTTTACCATGCTGCGCACCCACCCCTGCTATGAGTCCATGCAGAAGATGTCTACCGCTGTGGCGGTGCATCAGGACGGCAAGGAGATATGGCGGGGTCGGGTGCTCAGTCACGAAGCCGACTGGCTCAACCGCCGGGTCATCTACTGCGAGGGAGCTCTCAGCTATTTTAATGACAGCTGCATTACTCCCTTCAATTACGAGGGCAAGCTGAGGGATTTTTTGGAATACCTCATCAAAGCCCACAACTCCCAGATCTCCGGCGGCGACGGCTACGAAGAGCAGACCAGCTACGACAAGATGAAAAAGTTTGAGCTGGGCAGGGTGACTGCCGCCCTCGGCGGCCTTGTGGTGAGCTACGGCGACCGCAACCAATACGGCGTGGGCGAGGACTACGGCAGCACATGGGACATCATCAGCAAAATGGTGCTCAAGACCTACGGCGGCTACGCTTACTGCACCTATAACTCTACCACCGGAATGAACGTGCTCAACTACTGCGATCAGGCATACGAGGCTGACCGGCAGACCGCCCAGAACATCGAATATGGCGTGAATCTGCTGGATTTTACCGAAAAGACCGACACCAACGACCTTTTTACCCGCATCTGGCCGATGGGCAACAAGCACACTGTCGAAGAGACCAAGACCCAGTGGAAGTACAAATTCCTCTGGTTCAAGTGGGGCTCGACTACCGTGACGACCGGCACCCACGAAGAGCGCTACGGCATCAACGGCACGAGCCAGAGCGCCGTTGACAAGTATCTCCCGAAAAAAGGTTACAGCTGGAATCGGGAATACGGGTGGATACAGAACGACGAGGCCGTAAAAAAGTTTGGCGTGGTCTCCAAGATCAGGGAGTTTGACACGGACAGCAGCGACGCCACCTTTGCCGCCGCGGTGCAGGACCTGGAAAAAAACGACCTCATGACCATGAGCTATGAGGTCAAGGCCGTTGACCTTGTGGATGCGGGCTATGATACCGAGCGGCTGACCTTTGCCAGCTTTGCCCATATCATCAGCAAGCCCCACAGCATCGACGTTATCATGCTTTGCACCAAGCTTGTGGAGCCGCTCGACCACCCGGAGAAAAAGGAGTACACCTTTGGCATGACCCGGCGCACCCTCACTGACCGGGCCGTGGCAAATCTGGGCGTGACCAACGAGCTCTCCGAAAAGACGGCATCCACCAGCCGGTATGCAGGCGCAACGCAGATAGACACCACCCAGGCGGGCAAAACGGCCAGCGATTTCATCGACTATGCCCCCGCCTCCGGCATGACCGTCGGCCATGCCAGCATCACGGCCAACATCCATTTTGGGACGGATGGCCTGACCTTCTCCGGCGTGAAAAACGGCACCGAGCTGCAAAGCTGGTCCGGCTCCACCTTTGCGGCCCAGACCGCGAGCACAGACCTCTCCGGCTATGCGGCGCTGCTGCTCACCTACGACGGCGATGCCGCAGCGTGGGCTGCCGCCGGGGGCAAGGGCCGGGCCTTTGCGGTGCTGCCGGTGAACGGTAAGACCTACTCCATCCTCTTCCCCGGCGCTCTGGCCCAGCGGCGGGACGTCACGGCGTTCAAAAGCGGCGTGACCTTTGGCAGCGGATACCGACAGACGGCGGCAGGCGCATGGGTGCAGGATGATACGGCCTGCCGCCCGGAGGCGCTGCAGGGCTTTATGTAAAGGAGCGTGATTTTTATGGGCAAGCTCATGGGAGCAAAAATCGGCTCTCTGCACACCTTGGACGACCTCGGCCTTTATCTGTTGGTGGGCAGCCCGCTCATCTCCAACGCAGAGCCGGACAAAAAGCTTGTGCAGGTGCCGGGCGGCGATTTCCTGCTCGACCTCACCCGGGCTGTGGACGGCAAAGTACACTACCTCCAGCGCACCATCCGGCTTGACCTCAAATGTAAGGCTCCGCCGGATGAGCGCCGCAAGGTGCAGAGCGCCCTCGAAAACGCCTTGCAGGGGCAGTGGCTGCGCTGCGTACTGGACGAAGACCCGGCCAACTTCTGGATGGGCCTGTGGATAGTGTCACCCCAGAGCAGAGACCGGCATACCGGCACATTTTCCATCACCGGCACCTGCAATCCCTACAAGTACAATGCCACCGCCTACGCGGGCGCAGACTGGCTGTGGGACGATTTTTATTTTGATGAGGACGTCATCTATGACGAGCCTACGGAGGTAAAGAGCCTGTGAACAAAACTTTCGAAGAAAACATCAACGACGTCCGCACGGCAAAGCGAGGCGTCGAGGTGCGGGAGGCGATGGCTGAGAGCCTTGAGTATGTGGAGGGCTTTGCCTCTACCGCCACCCAAAAGGCAGAAGAGGCCGCAGCCAGCGCCGGAGCTGCCGCCGAAGCCAAGGATGCCGCCGCTGCCTCTTCCCGGACCGCAGAACAGCAGGCGGGCATTGCCACGCAGCGGGCAGAGACTGCCACACAGCAGGCCGAGGCCGCCGAAAGCTCCAAGGCTGCCGCTGCAGCGTCCGCCAAGCGGGCAGAGCAGTTTGCCAAGGAGACCGAGGGCCGCGTCACCACCGACCCCACCCTGACCGTCTCGGGCGCTCCCGCAGACGCCAAAGCCACCGGCGACCGCATCAAAGCCATCAAAATCGTGACCGACAAGACCCTCACCATCTCCGGCGCGGCCGCGGACGCTGCGGCCACCGGCGTACGCATCAAAATGCTGGAGATGACGCAGGGCGTGGACGTGAACGGCATCAGCTTCGTCTCGGCCTTTGACACGCTGGAGGGCGTAGAGCTGACTGGGGTGTGGAACAAGGCGGCGAGCCGGGTGGAGTTTTAAGAGGAAGGAGGATTTGAATGCAGATCAAAGACTTAGCCATTGGCGATGGCTTTGTATACCTGATGGAAGGCAGCACCAAAGTCAAGTTTTACGTGCTGGCCCACAACTACGAGTCGGGCCTGAACGGCAAGGGAAGGACGCTGTTTTGCCGGGAGAGTCCGGCGACGAGTGGGGTCCATAATGTGTCTAAAAAAGATACTTACGTTGTCGATAAAAGCGGTGAGGCCACCTGGTACAAAAACACCTACGTGAATAAGTTTTCCGACGAAGTACGGAACTTGATCGGCACGACAAAATATGTCGGTCATTATGTTTACCATTATGACCATTCCAATATTGGCGGTAATAGCGGAATAGCACTTGGCAGCGACACATACAAGTCAAGCTTTTTCCCTATTTCGGCAGCGGAAGTCGGGGCATCGGGCTTCTCCGACGGCTCTGCGCTTTCCTCAGCCGCAATCAGCAGAATCAGCAACATTCGAAACCACTACGGAAGCGGTATCTGGACGAGAAGTCCATATACGCGCATTACGTATACTGATGGGTCGCATTGGCCGGAAGTCTATTACTATGCCAACAGCGTCTACATAGCTTCCGCAAGCGATTCCAGTGTTACGACTGCCGAAGGAACTTACGGCAGTAGTTACGGCTACCTGCCCTGCTTCACCTTGCCGGAGACGTTATACATCGACAAGGACGGCTTCGCCTCTGCGAACCAGCCGCCGGAGATCACTTCCGATGCAGGCGAGAGCGGCGCGGCTCTTGGCGAGAAGAACGAGCCGTTTACTCTGTCCTACACCGTGACCGACGGCGACGGAGACCCCATGACCATCACCGAAAAGGTGAACGGCGTGGCGCTGGCCGTCCGCGAGAACGTGGCCTCCGGCACCGAACTCACGGTACAGTGCCTGAGCGAGAAAGCCCTGTTCCAGCAGATCCTCAACGGGGAGAACACCCTGACTCTGGAAGCGGACGACGGAAAGACCACAACGGACTGGACCGCTACCTTTACCAAAAATGTGACCCGTGCCGTCCTCTCGCTGGCCCAGCCGCTGACGGCGGACGACACCATCACCGTGGCCGCGCTGACGCTGGAGGGTAGTTTCCCGGCAGACATGAGCCTCAGCGTGGAGCTGACCAATAACGCACGGGACGATGCTCCCGTGTGGGAGAACTGCACCGACATCCAGCGCGGCGAGAGTCGGGCCTTTGCACACCACGCCTTTGCCAACAAGACCGCCGCCAAGGGGGCGGCCTTTAACTACAAGGTGACGATCACCCGGGGAGCTTCCGGCGTCGGCGGCAATATCACCATGATCGGAGGTGTTATCGGATGAGTCTGCACAAAACAGAAAGGAGCCTGAAAGAGCTCCACCGGAAGCTGGCAGAGGAGCAGAAGCTCAGGGAGCTGCCCGGTCTCGTGGCGGAGATCGAGGACGCCATGTGTGAGCAGGATACGATATCAGAGAAGCGGATGGCGGCTATCGAGGACTCGCTGTGCGAGCTGGATGCCGCCGTCAACAAATAAGGAGGACATCAAAATGGACAAAATCTGGGCGAACCGGCTCATCGCCGGTACCAAGACATGGGCAGAGATGCCCGCACGCCGCCATGCCGGAGTCAAAGCGGAGCTGGCCAAGCGGGTGGCCGAGGACGAGATCACCGCAGAGCAGTACAAAGAGATCACGGGGGAGGACTACAATGAGTAAACTGCTGGAGCTGCTGGAAAAGCTGGTGCGGGCCATCTTTGGCCCGGGGGACAAGCAGGACACCGGCGAACCTGAGCCTGCGCCCCAAGCCCCCAAGGCAGAGGCTGTCGCCGGCTGGGAGGGCGACCCGCCCTACCGGTACATCGACGTGAGCCGGTATCAGGGCAAAATTACCCTCGACGGCTGGCGAAAGGTCAAAGCGGCGGGCTACAAGGGAGCGATGCTCAAGACGGTGAGCACCAACCGCAAGCTCTCCAAGCGGGCAGACGGCCTGTACATCGACCCCACCTTTGAGACCAACTACCGCAACGCCCGGGCTGCCGGGCTGGACGTGGGCGTCTACTACTACACCTACGCCACCAGCGAGGCGATGGCTGACGCAGAGCTTGCCCTGCTGCGGCAGGCGGTGCGGGGCAAGGAGTTTTCTCTCCCCGTTTGCGTGGACGTGGAGGAAAACAAGCTCAAGCAGCTGTCCACGCTTGACCTGTCCAACCTTACCGCTTACGCGCTGGAACAGGTGGAGCGGATGGGTTTTTACGCCCAGCTCTACACCTACACCGGTTACAAGTACGAGCTGGACATGGCTCGGCTGTCCTCTCGGTGGGACGTCTGGCTTGCCGACTATACCGGCAAGGCACCCAAGGTCGATTTTGCCTACAACGCCCACCAGCACACCAGCAAAGGTAGCGTGCCGGGCATCTCCGGCAACGTAGACCTCAACGTGACCACCCTCAACTATCCGAAAATCATCCGTAAGAAGGGTCTGACCCGTCTTCGGGAGGGCAAATGACCGAAAAAGAAGCTTTGCTGTGGGTGCTGGGCATCCTGGGCAGCCTGTGCGCTGCAGCCATCACCATCGACAAGGTGCTGGAAATCATCCACAAGTACATCAAAAAGGCGCAGGAGCCGGACAACGCGCAGAACAAGCGGCTGGATGAGCTGGACAAGCGCATCGGCACCTTGGAGCAGGGCCAGCTTCAGCACACGCAGGCCCTCGCCCGTGACCTGCGCCGCTTTGAAGAAATCGACGAGGTGAGCCGTCTGACCCTCGACGGGGTGCGCAATCTGCTGGACGCCCAACTCTCCGGCAACAACCGCGAGGGGATGCAGAAGAGCCGCACCGACATCGACAACTATCTGTTAAAAGGAGTGACCAATCATGGTAGCACTGGCAACTAAGCTTTTTGACCTTATCCCTGCCCCGGTGGCGGCAGTGCTGATGCTGGGCGGCTTTATCTTTTATGCCCTGGGCTGCATCCGGCTGGGCTATGGCGCAGCGGTAAAGCCGCTGGTGCTGGACCTCATCGAGCGGGCAGAGCAGGAGATCCAAGGCACGAAGAGGGGCGCAGAGCGCAAGGCGTGGGTCGTCAAGATGCTCCGGGCCGCCCTGAGTACCAGCAAGTATGGCAGATTCATCTCGTGGGCCATCACTGATGAGACCATCGGTGCGGTCATCCAGTTTTTCTTCGACCGCATGAAAGCGGCGCTGAAACAGTAAGAGGTGGACTATGATTGTACCTATGTGTGGGATTATCGCCAGCTGCTCTTATGCGGCTAATGCTGCACGCAGACAAAGAGAGCGGGACGAAACCCCAAGAGAGTGTCGCAACAAGGGAATTACTTGCGCTAATTGCTGCAAAATCTGCGATAAGCGCGGTCAAGGAAACAAGGAGTAAGACTATGAGCAGCACTACATACGAGCATTTTGTTGACGCCAACAAAATGTACGCCGCACAAGAGCAATTTCGTGACATCACGAAAATGGTCTGCGCACGTCTTCGCGGCCTCACGAAAACATACCATTTTGCCGTCATTGGCAATATGGTGCGCAACGCCGGACAGCTGCCGCAGCCTTTTTGGCTCGGTGCTGCCTGTGGCGGCGGCTCGTGTAGTGCTGCCCGCTGCGCTGCAAAAACTTGACCGACAGCAGATGACCGCCGCCATCAAAAACGCACCGCTTGGGAGGGTAGACCGTAAGATAGCCTTACTGCGGTACGTTGAGCGGCTCCCGCTGCCGGACATTGCAGCACAGACACATTACAGCCGGACGGCGATAGGCTACCGGCTGAAAGGTATTTCAAAATTTTTTGAGTAGCAAAAACCCCGATGCTCCGTTTGGAGCATCGGGGTTTTTTTGCTTATTTGAGATATTCCCGCAGAGCCCGCAGGATGGGTTCTCCTGATGGATAGACCTCAAAGGTCTTGCCGCATATCACACACTTTTTTTCTACGACTCACCCTTGCAAGTCGGCGATGGCAACACCGCAGGCGTTTGCGATTTTTTCGAGGGTGTTTACTCTCGGGACAGCCTTCCCGGATTCCGCATATTGGATGGTTGCAGTGGACAGCCCGGTCTTTTCTGCCAGCGCCCGGATAGTCAGTCCGGCGTTTTCCCGAGCGGCCTTGATTTTTACGGCAGACACGCCGAGAGTCTTATAATCGGGTGACATATATCCGATTTGGAACATGCCCTGCTGCTGCAACGGCAATGCTTTGAGCGCAAAGCTGTTATCCACGTCCTCGAGGTCTACATTTTTCAGAACGTAAGCGCAGGCGTTGTCAAGCTCCGGAGTCATTTTGTGGAGCTTGTGCGCCAGCGTAATTTTCATCATCACGCCACGCACGGGAAACCTCGTAGCGTTGTCAAGGTCTGCCTGATTCACGCGGTCGGGGTTGCAGGCTTTATCCAGCAAACGGTACAGCTTGCCCAGATTTTGGATGGTGGTGTTTTCCATTTTGTCCTCCTAGCATTCACTTGTTCAGCATGTCCATCACGGCGTTGTAATGGCTTTCGTATTCCTCGGCAACGGCAAGCTCTTTTTTGACTTTTGCTTTCTGATAGGCCCGCTCTTCGCCGTAAATTTCGTTTTCGATCGCGTCGGGGATCTCGATGAACGCCTTCTGCTTCTTGCCGTGAGCCAGAACGAACACAACAAAGGCGTGGTGTACGTTTTCGGGCCAACGACCGATCTGCTGCTTGTAGGCACCCGCCTTCATTTCCTGCCCATTCACCAGCAGAGAATTGATGGTGTACTGCCATTCGTGGCACGATATGGAGAACTCGTTGCCGTCGCTCAAGATAGTTTTTCGGTAATGACCTTTTTGTCAATGTCGAGTTCGATTTTTGCGCCGCGGGCGGTATTCCAAGAGTATTTCATTTTTTGTGCCTCCATCTGTGTTTCCTTCTGACGCCATCATTATACCACAAAACTAATACAAGTGATACAGGCATAGTCACCAGACTTTGCCTTATTTTTTTTTGTTCTATTTTGTATCAGTTGTATCAGATTCAAGCAGGGCTCAACTGAGTGTTTTTGTCCTTCGTTTGACGCTCGCTGCCTCTTGACTCTCCTTAAAAAGGTAAACTGAGCGCAAAGGGAGGGAAGCGCCATGTGGCACAAGTTTAACCCCAACCCCCACGGGAGCAGCGTCGGAGACTGCGCTGTGCGTGCGGTAGCAGCGGCCACCGGCCGGAGCTGGGAGCAAGCTTATATCGGCCTTGCGCTCACTGGTTACGCCCTCGGCGACATGCCCAGCGCCAACCGCACATGGGGCGCATACCTCCAAAAGCAGGGTTATAAGCGCCGCATGGTGGAAGCGGACTGCGCCACCTGTTACACCGTGGCAGATTTTGCCCGGGAGTACCCGCGCGGCGTGTATGTACTGGGCTGCTCCGGCCACGTCCTGGCCGTCATCGACGGCAAGTGGTGGGACAGCTGGGACAGCGGCGCGGAATGCCCGATCTACTACTGGTATAAGGAGGAAAACGATGCCGATCTATAACGGATACCCGCAAGTGTATTACCCGCAACAGCCGCAAGGGCAGCTTGAGCAGCTGAGGGCAGCGCAGTACCAGCCCCAGCCCGTCATGATGCCGACAATGCAAGGGCAGGCCGCACCGACTGACAGCGGCTTTATCTGGGTGCAGGGCGAAGCAGCGGCCCGGGGCTATCTGGTCGCCAACGGGAGCCGGGTGCTTTTACTGGACGCTGATTCCGATACCTTCTACATCAAAGAGGTGGGGCAGGACGGCAGGCCGTTCCCGCTCCGCATCTACGATTACAAAGAGCGCACCGGAGGCCCCAAAGCGTCGATTGCAGCCACGCAAGCCGCAAGCGGGGAGTATGTCACCCGCAAGGAGTTTGACGCGCTGGCAGCAAAGCTGGCGGCGCTGGAAAAGCAAGAAGCACCTGAGCCGGAAAAGGAGGGCTAAACGATGAGCAGCAGCTTGTATAACTCGATGGGCCGACAGGCCCAGAACCCCATTGGCGGGCAGTTCCAGCAGTTTATGGGCCAGATGCAGGGCAAGAACCCGCAGGAGATGATAAACCAAATGCTCACCTCCGGCCAGCTCTCACAGCAGCAGCTCAACGCTATTCAGCAGCGGGCGCAGCAGATCGCGCCGATGCTCAACAGCATGAAAAATATGTTTGGATTCTGAAATGCGGCCGCATTTAGAATAAATCTCAAAATCTAACGTAAAGGAGTAAAACTATGTCTCTTTCTTCTGATAGCACGGTTCTGACCATGCCGGTACAGCCCGCAAACGGTTACAGCAACGGCTTCAACGGCTGGGGCGGCGACTGGATGGGCTGGATCGTCCTCTTCCTGATTTTCGGCATGTTCGGCTGGGGCGGCATGGGCGGCTTTGGCTGGGGCGGCGGCATGGGCATGGGCGGCGCTTCGCCTTATACGACCAGCGCTGTCACACAGGCAGACCTGCAGCGTGGCTTCGACAACCAGAGCGTCATGAACAAGCTGAACGGGCTGGAAAGCGGCCTGTGCGACGGCTTCTATGCCATGAACACCGGGATGCTTCAGGGCTTCAACGGCGTTCAGCAGGGCCTGAACGGCGTCACCAACGCCATGCAGCAGGGCTTCAACAGCACCAACGTTGCGCTGATGCAGGGGCAGAATGCTCTGGCTACACAGCTGGCAGACTGCTGCTGCAAGACCCAGACCGCGATCCAGGGGGTCAACTACAATCTGGCCACTCAGGAGTGCGACACCCGGAACCAGATGCAGCAGGGCTTCTGCGCAACGCAGAACACCATGAACAACAACACCCGGGACATCATCGAGAATCAGAACAGCAACACCCGCGCGGTGCTCGACTTCTTGACCAATGATAAGATCGCTACCCTGCAGAGCGAAAACAACGAACTGCGCCGGGCTGCTTCTCAGGATCGACAGAGCGCGCTCCTGACCACCGCGATGAACGCGCAGACCAACCAGATCATCGGAACGCTTCAGCAGAAGGTTCCCGTGCCTGCCTATCAGGTGCCCAACCCCAACGCCATTTACTATGGCTGTGGGACCGGCTGCGGCAACTGCGCATAACCAAATCACGGCAACTTTTTCCAAAATGGAAAATGTTCAGCCCCTGAGCTGATTTTGCAAACCAAAACGCCGGGGCAGTAGTCCCGGCGTTTTTATTATGAAAGGAGCATTTAAATGACCGTAGCAGAGCTGAAACAGCAGTTTGTAGATTATCTGTACAGCATGGATAAGAGCAAAATGAGCATGATGGAATTGAACACCTATGTTTTCATTTTGAAAACCCTGCTTGATACGGAAAAAGCAGATCCATCCAATTCTTGGATGGATCTCTTAAAAACCGTTTATGCAGTAAATGCGCCTGTTTGTGCAGAAAAGGAGGTTTCGGATAATGGCTGAATTTAGCAACTCCAACACCGTCACGGTGGCGGCGGGTGAAAGCCTTCCCCTGACCGAGACCGCCGCGAAAGCCCCCGCCTGCATCATGCACCGTGAGGGTAGCGGCCTTGTGACCCTGCGGGGCCTGACCAATCAGTGCAAAGCGCGCTTCAAGGTAAGCTTTGGCGGCAATATCGCCATTCCCACCGGCGGCACTGTGGGACCCGTTTCCGTGGCGCTGGCTGTCGGCGGTGAGTCGCTGACCAGTGCGACAGCCATTGTCACCCCGGCGGCAGTCGAAAATTACTTCAATGTTTTCGTGGCCGCTTTTATCGAGGTGCCGCGCGGCTGCTGCGTGACCGTGGCGCTCAAAAACACCAGCACCCAGGCTGTCAGTATCGCCAACAGCAATCTGATCGTTGAGCGAGTAGCGTAAGAAAGGAGATAAAATCATGCTGGATAAACTGAATCACCTGAAGGATGAGATGTGCGACGAGCTCATGGAGCTGACCGACAAGAAGAACCGATCCCCGGGCGATGTTGAGATGATCGGCGAGATCGTGGACATCATTCTGGACATCCACCGCATCGAGGATTACTGCGAGAGCGGTGAGTACAGCCGTGCGGGCGAGTGGGAAGCTGACATGCGCGGATCCTTCAGCCGCGACGTTGGAAACGGTTACAACCGGGGCAACAGCTACGCCAACCGTGGCCGTCACTATGTTCGTGGGCATTACTCCCGCTCTGATGGACGTGAGCGCATGATCTCTGACATCGAGGACATGATGCAGGACGCCACTGGCGCAGAGCGAGACGCTTACAAACGCGCGGCGGACATTCTGCGCAATGCATAAGTGAGGAGGGTGGCAGGTATGGACATCGACGAGATCAATGACCACATCCACAAGCTTAAATGCGGTTCGACGGACTGGCAGAGCGTGGAGAAGCTTGCCGCCCTCTGCACTGTGAGAAACGAGCTGGAAGAAAAGCAGGCACCGGCAGAAATGCAGACTCAAGCGCTGCCTCCCACGTCGTACCCGGCGGCATACTCCACAAAAGCAAATCCGCAAAGCGAGTTCGTGGAAGCGGCCAGCGCTGCGCCCTTTGGCGGCTTGATGGAAGTGCTTGATGAGCACATGAGCGCCATAAAGCTTGCATACCCGAAAGAGTATGAGCTGGTCATGCGGAAGATAACCGCATTGTAAAACGACACAAAATGTGTTATTTTTACATACAGCTAAACCTCGAAAAACTGAATTTTTGAGTTTGATAAGCTAACATAAGACTAACAAACTTTAAATTTTTATCGATAAATTGTAAAATAAAACTGATTTGTAATCAGTGGGTTGCAGGTTCAACTCCTGTCACCAGCTCCAAAAATAAACGCACGAACGATGAAAACAAATCGTCCGTGCGTTTTCCTTTTTGCTTGAAACGCCTTAAATTCTCCTGAATGAACGTGACAATCTAACAAACAATCTAACAAATCAATACTTCATCTTTCTCATTTCCTGCAACAGATAAGCCGGGTCATTGTGGGAGACGTACTTGTTGGCCGTGGTGGAGAAATTTTTGTGGCCCAAGATGGCCTGCACGGCGGTCTTTTCCAAGCCGCACTCCACCATCTTGCTGCTGGCCGTGTGGCGCAGCGTATGCGGATGCACTCCCTCTATGTGGCACTCCTGCATCAAAGCCCGAAACCTTGTAGCCACGTTGCGCTTGTCCAGCTTTGTACCGGCTTTGGACGGTATCAGCCACTCACAGCCGCTGTCAAGCATCCAAAAGGCAACGATTTTGTAAATGGGGTCCAAAATAGGGATAATTCGGTTTTTGCCCGCCTCGGTCTTTTCGCCGCCCTGCATATACCGCTCTTTTAGATGCACATCGTCGCAGCGCATGGAGAGCAGCTCATCGATACGCATACCGGTGTAGAGAAGCACCATTGCGATTTGTGCTGTCTGCCCAAGCTTCGGGTCGTCTTGTCGGCTGCTGATCTGCTCTATCTCTTGAGCGGTCAAGGTGCGCTCTGCCTTGCCTGTAGCCGCTGGGAGCTGCAAGAGCATGGCATAGTTTTTGTTTATGATGTCCTGAGCCATTGCCCACTCGCAGATCTGGCTGAAAAGTGTGCGCTGCTTTTCGCAGGAGCTGCGGGAGAGGCCCTTTTCCACCATCTGGTCAATCACCTGTTGATAGTCTGCGGCTTTTAAGTCCCGGAGCTGTCGGTCATACAGCGGCGAAGCCTTTGTATAGGCCAGCTCATAACCCTTTTTCATGTCAGTGCCGAGCTTGTCAAATTTGGGCTGCGCTTTCCACTGGGCGTAGGCATCCGCAAAAGTACATTTCAGACGCGCTGCGGGGGTGTTTTGGACGTTGTAAGCGTCCAGTGCTTGTACTGCTTCACCCGGCGTCGCAAACGTCCCCAGAACGTCTCGCTTGGCTGTCAGGGCCACGTACGGTTTTGATCTCGTCCCGCTCAACTTATATACACTGCCGCTGCCCTTTGGGCGGCGGCGCTTTTTTCTTTGCTGCGGGGCTGCTTCGGGCTGCTTCTTGCCGCAGTAGGGGCAAAAAGATGCATCATCCGGTATTTCCCGACGGCAGCAGGCGCGAATGCATTTCAAAGCTCTTCACCTCGCTTTGCGGTATAGTCGGCCTCGCCGCTCTTCGCAGCCTCTTTTCCCGCTTGGTATGCCGACTGCAGCAAACTCACCGGAGGCTGGACTTCCCACGGAATCGGGTCTGTCCCTGTAGCCACGGCGAACCCGTAGTTGTCCAGTATTTGGCCGCAGACGGATACCTTGTTTTGCAAGGGAGTGTGCAAGTTTGCGCACACCTCAGCAAACACCGCCGGTGGATAGCTGCCATGTCGGCCCAAAAGGATAAACAGCACCATCTCTTTTACAATTCGTGGCGCTGTGCAAAAGTATTCTGTAAGAGCCTCATCCAGCTCTTCGTCTGATTTGCGCTGTATGGGCTCTTTGTAAAGCTCTGGGTGCAGCATTTCTTGCATGGCGGGGAGCGGAGAAGCCCCGCAAGCCTCAAACCAGTCCATTATTTTGTCAGCCGGTGGACTGGACGCCCCACACTCCCAGCTCTGAATCGTAGCTTTTCCCTTGTTGATACGGCGGGCCATGTCGACTTGGCTCAAACCTGCCGCGACTCTGGCCTGCGCCAGTGCGACACCAAGTTTTTCCGCAGTAAAGTAGCTCATCAATTATAACCTCACAAATTTCCATGCCATAAAAACAAAAAGTGACATGGGGAAAACCCATGCCACTCGACAGAGCAGATGTCCTTCAAGTTTTCCCATAAAATGGTAAAATCTAAAACAAGTTGGACGAATTAAACAAAAACAGAGGTGAAACAAAATGGATTTTGAGCAAAGAAACAGCAAAGAAACCGAAATGACCATCATCGACGGGCTGCCTGCCACCATTTTGACCGGCACGACCCGAACACCTGAACCTTGGGAGGACTAAAGATGGACAAGATGCAGCTGTTTTGCACACACATCCGCGCCGCGCTGGCCTGCTATGAGGATATGCCACCCGAGGGACAGGCTTGGGCTCGACTTTTTGTGACCCGCAAGGCCGGGGACATCCGGCAGCTCAAGGCCGCAGCAGACGCACCCGGCGGGGAGCTTGCTGCTGAACTGTTGCAAAAATTGCAACAACCTTGCAACCACGGATAACAACGCGCATATTTTGCGCGGATTCTGCGTAAAACGCGCGTACTTAGCAAAAAGTCAGCGTAAATTTCAGCGATTCAGCGCAAATGCTAAATTTTTCGCGCATTTTTGAGCGATTAAACGCGCTTGACGCATTACAATCAACGGTTGTATAATTCGGTTGTGAACAAGTTACAAGCCTAATAGCTGAGCTTTCTTGGCATTGTACTCTGCCTCCGTAACAGCTCCCATATCCAGCAGTTGCTTAAACTTCAAAAGCTCATCGGCGGCGCTTGGGACAGCCGTAGCGGCAGCCTGCGGCTTCTCCTGGCTGACTTTGCAGCTCTTGAGAAACGCAGTCATTCCGCCGGGATAAACCGTTGTCGGCAAGCTGCTTTCGCCCAGTGGAAGCGCAAAGCGGATAGACACGCTCTCTTTACTGCGACCCTTGCGGGTCTCTGTTTTAGCGGTGGCGGCGCCCACGATCGCACCCACAGGCCCGGCAACGGCTGCACCGATCACGGCCCGGCCAATGCCACCCTTGGTCTCTGTCACTGTCAGATCGTCTGGCGCGTCAGATTCATACCCAGCGACTTCATCAAAGCTGTAGATCATGCGAGGGCCTTTATCACCGCCGCGGTGTCCAATGCAAAACAGCCGGTTGGGTTTGTCAATCGACGCAAAGAGCGCGTCACCATCATAGATGGAATCGGTTTCTTTGAACACCTTCCGACGCTGTTCCAGTGTAGCCCAGTAGTCCGCAAGGGCAGATGTCGGTTGCTTTGCTGCCCGGATGCCCAATTTTGAAAAGAAAAAGTTGCTGCATCCGGCGCAGATCGGGCCGTCCGCGCTTTTCTCGCGGTTCAGCAGGCCCAGCTTGCCGCCGCAGACAGGACAGGCATTTGCCATAATAAGCACCTCACATATACAAAAATAGGCAGCCAACCAGCTGCCGGAAAACTAAGTTATCAACGAACTTTGCCAAAGGAGGAAAATAAAGTGCAAGAAAATAGCACAAAATTGATGAAAGAAACCACAGAATGTGTTATACTTGAGAAAATCAAGCTTGCACTTTTCCTTGGTATCGACGTGGATAAACTCTTAAAGGAGGCAACGCAAAATGTCGAATAATACGCTTCTTTTTATCATCGCCGTGTTTGTTATCGCAATGTTTGCGATTCTCGCTTACGAGTTCCTTAATCTTAATGACTTTGCACTTTTTCAGTCTAATCCCAAACAGGAGCCGGAGCAAAAGTGCGTCGGCATCCCTTTAGAGTACCTTAAAACAGAAGTTACTTATAAAGGTGTTACCCTTGCAGACCTTATGGAGCTGTGCCCTGATACGCATTTCCATATCAAAGACGGTCTTGGCGGATACCTTTCCATTACACTCGGCAGCAAAGAAGCAAGAGCACCGCGCAAATACAGATCTGTATACGTTACCAGCCTCGACCCTTGCTCCTATGAGCTGGAAGTTTCAGACTCTTCGCTCCTTTGAGTCACCAAAAGCGTCAATAACGTACTCACAACAGCAGAGATCACCGCAATGGCAGCGCTTTGAAAGAACTGTCTGCGGCTGATTCTCTGCTTTCTTTGTTGGTCAACAAAATAAGTTTTTCCTTTATCCGTCAGCCTAACAACAGCGGGATTGTTTTCTCCTATGCGAACACTTGGTTCAATACCTTCTACTTTTACATATCCATCAGCACGAAGAATCGACAAAACCGAGTCAACATTTTCTTCTCCTACGACCCGATTTAAGTACGCCTTTCCTAAATAACCATTACGATTTTTACTTTCATAATAATCATAAATGGCTTTGATGGCCTTTTCTTCCTGTTTTAGATTAGCCATTCCCGTCACCATCCGGCATATTCAAAACGGCATCAATCGTAGTGTTCAGCATGTCCCAAAATGCCGCCTGCTGTTCAGGCGAAAGCTTTTTCATCTTATTAAGAGTGGCCTGCGCCTTTGCATCCAGCCCATCACCCTCCGGGGTGCTGGGCTTTTCTTTTTGCTCTTCGCCGGTCAGTTCTGAAATCGAAACCCCGAAGTAATCGGCAATTTTGTGAAGATTTTTTAATGATAGGCTTTCAGTCCGGCCCATTTTTAACTCTTGAAAAGTGCTTCTTGCAACGCCGGATTCTCTGCACATGGTGCCATCTTTTACACCCTTTGCATCACAAAGAGCGTGTATTCTGTCGTACAAAACAGACATAAACAAGCCCTCCAATTTGTGCATTGCTACAAAGTACGGAATCTCGTACAGAAATGGTTGACTTGTACGGAAAACAGCAGTATAATACAACCATCGGGTACGGAAACTCGTACAACATAAAATCTTTACACATTTATATTAGTACATTTTCCCGTACCTGTCAAGATGATTTTTCAAAGGAGGTACGAAATTTGAAAGAAACCGCATTATCTCCGTTTGGACTGGAAGCAAAAATCGCAATGCTCAAGCGAGGGATGAAGCAGGTGGAACTGATTGACCTTGTGAAACAGGACACTGGGCTGTACGTTGATGACAGCTACATGTACAAGATTTTGCACGGTGACAGAAGCGCCCCAAAAGTCATTCAGAGCATCTGCAGGATTTTAGAAATCGAGTATAAGGAGGACGCAAATGCCTGATTTTGAAACCTTTTTGCTTGTGCTTGCATCGATTGCGCTCATTGTCGTTGCTTTTGGCTTTTCATGGGCGATTATATCTGGTTTTTGGTGGCTCATTTGTCACCTTGTCGGATGGCAGTTCACTTTCGGCGTATCAACGGCGATCTGGATCGTCGCAATGCTGCTGAAGTGGGCAACGAGCCGCAAGTGACAAAGGAGGCCAAAGCATGAGCCAAAACAAAAAGCCCAGCCGGAAGCCCGACTGGGACGCAACCACGATTACGATTATCTGCATTTTGATAACCGTGCTTAATGTGTCACTTGTAGTATTCCAAATATTATGGTGGCTGCTAAGGAATGGAGGATAGATATGACCAAAGAAGCCCTGGATAAAAACGAAGAACTTCTCAGCAAGCAGTTGGAGCTGCTTTCTGAGAAGTCCCCGAATGCTGATTTGGACACCCTAGTAAAACTTACGGATGCAATGTGCAAGGTTTACAGGACGCTCACTGATGCTCCTTAAAGTATCCAGAATCATGCTTTTCCCTGTAGTCCTTTCGGATTTCATACAGTGCTTCCCAATACATGGTATGAATTTCCGCAGGAGTCTTCCCGCTCAAGTCCTGATGCTGAACGTAGGCCAAGGCGAGAGCTTCAGAAAGAGAACTCGGAAAAGTTTTGAAATCACTCATTTTGTCACCCCCTTTCCCTGCCTATTATAACAGGCACTGGGGTGGACGACAAGAAAGGACAAAATATGGCAAACATTCAAATTTTCACAAGCCCCGAGTTTGGGGACATCCGCACGGTAGACCAGAACGGCGAGCCGTGGTTCGTGGGCAAGGACGTTGCGGCGGCGCTGGGATACGGCGAAGGCAAGTCCCTCGCAAACGCCGTTTCAAACCACGTTGACGAGCAGGACAAAGGGGTCACCGAATTGATGACCCCCGGCGGCAACCAGAGAATGGTCATTATCAACGAGTCCGGCCTGTACAGCCTGATTTTTGGCAGCAAACTGGAAGGGGCCGTGCGGTTCAAGCGCTGGGTGACTTCCGAAGTCCTGCCTACCCTGCGCAAGACGGGCAGCTACATGATGCCCAAGCTCAGCAAGGAGATGCAGGCGCTGTTTATGTTGGACACCCGCACCCAGCGGCAGGAAGAACGGCTCACCGCGTTGGAAAATACCATGACGGTGGATTACAACCAGCAGCGTGTGCTGCGCAAGGCCATCAGCCGGGCCGTCATTGGGGCGCTGGGCGGCGAGGACACCCCGGCTTACATTGACAACCACGTGCGCAGCAAGGTGTACAGCGAGTGCAACCACGATGTGCAGGACTGGTTCCGGGTGAACAGCGTGGGCAACATCCCCCGCAAGCGCTTTGACGAGGCGGTGGAGTACATCCAGCGCTGGAAGCCCAGCACCAACACCGTGATGCTGATCCAGCAGACCAACGGCCAGACCAGCTTGTTTGCCGCAGCCGCTGCCCAGAAGAACACCACCACCGCCGGGAAGTTTGTTAAGGAGGTATAAGCATGAAAAAAGTTATTGTAGGCGTAAGCAGGTTATTGACATGACCTAATGAATACAGTTGGGCACAGCTGAAAATGCCTGATGGAACGATTGTCGAGGGGAAATTGAACAGTTGGGACGATTACGAGGGCGACCAGCTTCAGGTTGTGATTGACGGTGTGACCTATCTGGTTCATTCGTCCAACATTGTTATGCGTCATTGATGCAAGGAGGATCTTTATGAAAACCACGATGCGCGATAAGGTTTGCCAGCTGATTGGCAAGTATCAGTATCTCGAAGACTATTACAAAACGAAAGCAACCATTAACACACGAAAGAGCTTTCTCGACGGCGGCTTTATCATCCGGCTTGCAGAGCCTGCGCAGGCAGATATGTGCGGCCAGTTCTTGGCCGATTTGAACAAGCTGCTGGAAGAGGACGAAGCTGCTGCAACCCAGGAAGACCCCCGCAAGACCGCCTCGGCTGGCAAGTGGACTGATACGAAGGCAAAGGGGGTGCGGAACGATGGGTAAAGCACTGGCGATCATCATCGCGTTTGCCGCCCTTCTGGGCATCTCGTGGGGCGTTACCTGCGCCGCCGTGTGGGCCATCTGCACATTGATGCACTGGACGTTCACCTGGGCCGCCGGAACGGCGGCGTGGATCGCGCTCCTGCTTCTTTGGCGGCTCTAAGAAGTGAGGCGCTGACCATGCCTGCACAGAAGAAACACTACAACAAGCGCTGGCTTGAACAGCGCTTGGATGCAAGGCAGCCGGAGCGGTTGGAGCATATCCAGATGAAACGGCAACTGAGAAGAAAAAAGGAGGGGCGCGGCAGTGAAGAAGAGCATGGGAATTGCAGAGTGCTGCCAGATCATGCGTGATAACAACATTTCGGTGAGCGAGCCAATCTTTACCGGTATGATTCAGGCCGGCAGCTTCCCGGCATGGGCGGTGCCGTCCATTGACACCAAGAGCGCTGCCCCGCTGATCTCCCGCGCCGGTTTTATGGCGTGGGTGAAGGACTTTTACAAACTCGAAAAGGTTTATACAAAGGAGGAGCCAAGATGAAACTCAAATCGTTCGTCGCCACCGGCACGGTAGGTCTGCTGGCCATTATCGGCGCGGTGCAGGTGGTGCGCTGGGCCTGCTCTTTGATGGCCGTTGCGCTGACCTGCTGGGGCGGCTGGGGCATCGCCGAGGCTGCACATGCCGCGCCTTGGATTATTGTTGCATCCACTGCCGGGCTGGCGATGTCGTTTTATGGGATGTATGAGGACAACAAACGATATAAGCGCAGCGGTTACAGCAAAATCGTCCGCAACCATGCCCGGAACCCGGAGTATCCGCAGGATGAGGAGATGGGCGCATGAAGCTGGAAGAGTCGATTCGGCAGCAGGCCGAAGAGTACCTGAAAACAGCCACACGGCTTGCAACGGAGTCCGCGCTC
>CYGL01000109.1_pt1 | contig 41498 bp, 55 predicted proteins | sample 485531 | NCBI WGS metagenome assembly CYGL01 (sample SAMEA3497897, study PRJEB9818) | human gut metagenome | reverse complement strand
GTCAGCTCCGGAATTGGCTTAATGCGGTCGAACACCACAAAGCGCTTGCCCTTCTGCATCCGCATCAACAAAACCCAATCCCCAACCATAAGGGCATTATGGATTTTGATTTTCTTGCGTCCTTGAATGGGGTGATTGTGTGAGATTTCCGTTGCTGTACCGCCGCCTGTGTATGTATCCACAACTGGATGCCCATGATTGATAACAACCGACTGGGCAGATACTGTGATATCTATTTCGTATTCTGTCACGTTTCGGGTGAGTACCAGCATGGCTTCTGTGTAGATAGATTGTTGGTCTACCTGAATTTTCAGCGGCTTTTCGGAAATCACCGTACCAAACAGCAGATTGACCGGCTTTCCTGCTTCCACCGCTTCTGTGGCAGCTTGCTTGACCAGCTGCACCACGTTCTTTGTGTTAGGCAATAAACTCACCTCCCACCAATACCAAATCCATAACATGCTGCTCCTTTTCAAATTTGTGTGTGACACGTTCTGCCATGAAATATTGGCTCACAATGATATCCCCCAAATCCAGTGCAATGACAACCGCCGACCCTGCACGAACGCGCACATCTCCAAAGGCATTTGTAATAGATAACCTGCGTGTTTTCTGGTCATACAGTTTGAGCAGCGCATTTGCCTTTTCTGCTGCACCAATTGGACTTTGAACCGATTCAAAATACTGCAATACGCCCCACAGGTTCATTTTTGCGCCGTCCTGCGCTATAAAGGCTTGTCGTTTTCCAGTCTTATCGTTGTTATAAACCAACTTGACCTTATTATAGGTCTGTTCATCAATACTGGATTCATAATCAAATGTTTCTCCAGTTTGTGCGTCAATCAGCAAATCCAGCTTCATAGAGTTAATATTTTTGAGGGTCAGCTTGCCTGCATCGTCATACAGACAAAACAAACTCCCTGTGTTGGTCAGCGTTTCATCTAAAGCATTCTGCATCATATCAAAAAGAGTCTGGTTTTCCTCTACAATCGTTTCCAAGGTATACCCTGTATCTTCCACTGTGCCAAGATGTAAGCGAAAATCATCTGCCAGACGCTTGAGCAGGTCAGAGGCTTTTAACCCTTCTTCGATGATGGTATCTTTATTTTTGAGATACCGCAGCTGGTCATAGGCAATGACATCAATGGTCACACTGTTTGCCTTGCGTTTCTTGGTAAACACAAAACCGTGAAACAAGGTTGTTCCATTGTAAGTAAACCAAACCGGATTCCCCTCCTGAAAGTCCAGAACGCTGTCTTTGACAACGGTAAATTCCAGCTTCCCGGGCACACCTTTGCGTTCCCAAGATAATTTCACAGAATCTTTCACGATTGGGTAATAAATGGTTGCACCATTTTGAATCGAAAGCTCTGCACCCAAACAAATCCCCCCTTTCAGGAAGGCAAAATCAAGTCCTGTCCTGCATGAATCAGATTGGGGTTGTTGATTTTATCCTTGTTGCGTTCATAAATTTCTGTATATCTGGAACCGTCTCCCAGCTGCTGCTTGGCAATATTCCAGAGACAGTCTCCGCTTTTCACGGTATAGGTCATATTCTTTGGTGCCGCGCTCGTCTCTCTTTTTGGTTCTTCTATCACAGCTGTCGGCATACCGGTTCCGTTACCTGTTTGCTGTACGGATACTGTTTTGGTTCCATAATGCCGGTACTGCTTGAGACTGACTGATACCACAATATCAAATCCCTCTGCCGCGTCCTCTGTAATCTGGTAATCCTCCAATGCGACTGTAAGATTGGTATAAAACAACGGTTTCCCACATTCACGGTTCAAAATCCACTGAAACGGTTTCTTAGATGTTTTCAGTCGTTCGAACAATCCCAAATAATACTCTGCTGGCTGTGTATCTTCACTCGTAAATGGATACGGCACTTGTGGCAGAAGCAAATCAAAATTCACAGTGGTTAGTTCTGCCGACCGCAAAATATTGATTTCTTCACCGCCAATGAGCGTTAAAGTTTCATTCTGATTTCCAATCTTCATTTTCACCTTGGAAGGGGTAATTAGGTCATCAGCTACTCCTGCCAGATACATTTTATATGCCATTATGCCGTGTAACCCCCTCCTCTGAAACATCCATCTTTTCCGCAAAATCATTTGCCCAAGCATTCATAATGCCGTCTAAATCAGTATCCTTGCTAATGTAGTTGGTATTCTGCTGCTCAATCTTAATCTCTGCGGTGGTATATCGGTTGATTGCTTCACGCTCGGCAATATCTCGCAAATAGGCCAAATCTTCCTCGGCAATATTAAGTTCATCTTTCATGGCTGCCGTATTTCCTGCGGTGTCTCCGGTATTGTTGTACACGCCATCTAAAGTGTTTCCAAGATTAAAGGCATCTGTACCATCAAGGCTAAAGGCCCCGGAAATTTTATCAGCGATCCCTTCACCGAATTTGTAACCAGCGGAAGCGGCATCAGAATAATCAATGAAATCCATTTTTTGGACATATTCAATCCAACCGGATTCATCTTTCACTTTCTGCTGGGCCTGTTCCAATCCAGCATAAAAGTTATCAAGGCCGCTTGTAATGTCTACGGTCACACCGGGAATTTTATTGATTAAATTTTCGATGCCTTGGGCCAAATTGCGGATGTATCCAATGACGGTCAGGCACATATCATAGAAGATCACCTTAACCGCCGCAACGGGATCATTGAACACATTCCCAATGAAGTTGGCGATCATGGCAAAGGCATTTTGCAGGGGGACAATAAAGGTGTTCAGGATGTGCGCACCCAACACCGCAAAAGCCCCGCCAATGATGCCGGTTGCAGATACACCGGCTCCGGTAAACTTATTATAGGCCGCAACGCCAGCATACAAGGCCGCAATCAAAACGGCAATTAGCATGACCACCCACACAATGGGATTAGCCAGCAATGCCGAATTGAAGGTGAACACAGCCGCCGAAGCCGCCGCCGTGTTGCCCGTTAGAATGCCAAAACCAATGGAAAGGAAGTTCACAACACCATGGTAAATGGCCGTTGCCGCCGCCGCAATCTGTGTCCAATGGGCGGTAATCTGAAATACAGCAAAAGCCGCACCCAATCCAAGCACAAGAGGGCCGATGATAGAAATATTGTTGGCAAGCCAGTTGATCCCGTTCAACAAGGGCTGAAGCACTTGAAGGGCGATATTCCCGGCCTGCGTGAAAACCTGCGCCCAAGTCTTGGGCATGGAATCAAACTTTGCGTTGGTTTCGTCCGCCATAGCAAACATGGCGTTCTTCACCACTTCAGCCGTTACCTTGCCTTCCTGTGCAACCGTCTTGATGGAACCTTCCACAATGCCCATATATTTTTCAATGGCTCTTGCGATACCCGGCGCACCATCCAGAATGGAATTTAGTTCTTCACCACGAAGCGCACCTGCCGCCATTGCCTGTGTCAGCTGGATCATGGCGTTGCTCTGTTCCTGTGCCGTTGCTCCACCAATCACAAACTGCTTGTTGACCTGTTCCATAAAAGCAATCACTTGGTTCATGTCATGGTCAAATGCACTCCCGGCATTGAGTCCCAGCTTTGCAACTGCTGATGCGGTATCAAAATACACCGAACGGGAACGCTGTGCAGATGCCATAATTTGTCGTTCTAGCTGTTCTATGCTGCCACCGTCATCCACCAGGAGATTGAGTCTGGCAGTTGTACTTGCCAGCGTATCAGATAGGTTCATGACCTTCTTGACGGCTGCCAAGCTGCCCACGGTAATTGCAATCTGTTTCAGCCGATTCCACAAAGAGCCGGCTTCATTGGTTCCGCTGCGAATTCTTTGGTTGAATCGCTCCTGCTGACTGCCTGCATTTCGAATATTCTGTTCCAGTTCGTCAAAGGTGATACTGGCTCTATCTAGTGCAATGCGTGCTTCCCGTATAGAATCTGCATTGATTGCACTTGCAGACGTACGCTGCATTGTTTCAAATCCATCAATTAAAACGGTCATCGCCTGATGCATGGAACGCAAAGGCTGCGTCATACCATCATAAAGCTGAATGGCAGTTCGAATCGTTGCCAACAAGTTCACCTTCTTTCTGGCTAATGTTTTCCTCTGCGTTTCTTCCGTTCCAGTTCCTTTTGCTTTTTCTTCTCTTCCTCCACACGTTCTTCAATCGCAGCAATCAGAAACGCACGTTCTGGAACCGGCAGTTCAAAAAATTCATGTGGTAAAATGTGTAGTTCGTGAAGGCAATAGTAGGCAATGTTTGCTTCCCAATCGCCTTCACGGATTAGTTTTTTGCTTCATCTACCTCGTCCTGCAAAGTGTTGTCAAATCCGCAAACCTCCTGTACCTTGGTCAGATAGTCTGCATATTCGCCGGGAGTTAACATGGTCTTGAGCAGGGCTTCCGCACCCATGACCCCATAAGAGTTTTGCAGTTCAGCGTCAGCCAAATTGGGAAACACCGTACACGCCACTGCCAGCTTGCCAAGATACATATCATAATCCGTTTCCTTCTGGTACTGGTTCTTCTTGCCCGGAATCGGAACACGCTTGGCACAGGACTTGCGCAGGGCTTCATCTTCCGTCCCTGTAATGGTTTGAATCTCCCATGCAATTGGCTGCTTGTTTTCGTCCACAAACCTCTTGGACACAGCAAACTTCACATTTTCAACCTTGAGTGCATTCTTTTCCAGAAAAGCAGATAAACTCATCATAAAAAATCCTCTTTATTGCATTGAGGGCAGCACAGAAAATGTTTCTGGCATATCCCAAGATTCGAATGTACCTGATAATTCTTCGTCCAGAATTTCTTCACCTGCCTGAAATTTAGCGAGAATAAAGGTATCGCATAAACAGTCATGGTGGACAATCGTCTGACGTCCTGCCGCACTGGTAGGGTCCTCATTACTCACTTGGATTTCAAAGTAAGGCATCATGCCGGTTTTTTGATAATTATCCGCTATTTTTCGGAAAATAGACTGATTGTAATGTGCTGTACCGCTCCATGTACCCTTTCCACCAGCCGCCTTATGTCCCATGCCCACCTTTCCCAGAATGGGTACTTCCACAACATTCACTTCCCACTGACTTTCAAATTCGGTCAGCATCATAAAATTATATCGGTTATCGTTAATTGTGATAAAACATTCTGCGACGCTGCCATATACAGCATCTTTTGCGTTCATCAGCGAACTTGTCACGCTCTAACTCCCCTTTCTTACTGCACATAAACCGTCATATACAGTTGACTCATTGCATTGACCGGTGTAACAGAGTCCGATACCGCAACAGCTTTCTTGGTCTCGCCCTGCTGTACCGTGACATTCTCCGGCTTGAAGTTCTCAATCGCACGAATCTTTTGCAATTCTGTATGGTGCTTTACAATGTCATTCCAAAGGCTGACCCTTCCAGCTGCATCATTTGGCACTTTGCCAATATACTTCTTGCCAAACAGCACGGCGATATCATTTGCAATCTGATCGAGCACACGAACCGTTTGGTTGCTGGAAAAGTCCACAGACTTTGTATCTGTGATGGAAACAAAGGTGTTGATATCTTCCAGTACATTGATTTTGTCATTGACCCGATGCAGCATAAACGAACCTTCCACAATGCCCGCTTCCAGCTCGGTCTGTGTGTAATCTGCATGGACGGTATATTCTCCATCATAGGTCATGTTGGTTGCGGACTGATTCACCGCCGTTCCTGCAATGACACCTGTGACCCAAGGAATGAGTGCTGTGTCAGCAGATATACCGCCCAACGCAGAACGCCCTGCAACCGCGTATCCCACAACAGCTCCTTCTTCCCATTTCACCGTGTTCTTAACCGACACAACGCCTTCATAATCTGCCAAACTGCGCCACGCTACGACCTGAAACTTTTTGCCCACATCATCACGCATACGCTTGCAGTAAGAAACAAACAGGTCTGTGATTGTACTTTCCGTAGAGGTGCAGCCCATTGTATGGAATGTATAGGATTCCATCTGGTCCAGATAAGTCTGATATGCAGAATCTTCTACCGCTCCATTTGTGCCGCCTGTCAGCGGTGTGGAAGCAGTCAGTCCAAGCACTGCTTCCGGCAGAAATTCTACATAATCATTATTTTTCAGTTCTGATGCTTTGGAAACGCCTTTTTGAATATCTACCTGAGCAGCACCCAGATAGGTAATCACATCATATAGAACGGGGTCACTTTCGCTGTGCTCATTCGTTTCAATGACAATGCGCAAATCATTGCCGCGCGTACCTGTATACTTCGCCTTTGCATAGGTACATGCAGCCTTCTTCCCACCTTGATTCAATCGAAAGAAATGAACCGTTTTTGCGTGCAGAAAAATTTCACGCATCGGTCTGATTGCATCTGCCGTATAAGCATATCCAAAAATCTTCTGAGAGTGCTTCTGAAATTCTCCCAGTTCCACCGTCATGACCTGATTCTCAGGACCCCAATCCATTGCCAATGGAATGGTTGCAATCCCACGTTCGGACAGCACCGCACTCGCCTTTGCAGTTGATACAAAATTGATATATGTTCCAGGAAGAATCTTATTTTGTGTTAAAAACGTACCGCCGCCAAGGGCCATATTATTTCACCTTACCTTTCATAAAGTCATTGATCAGCCCATCAATCTGATCAAAGGTGTATTCCTTCCCATCTTCCAAAAGGACAGACAGAAGATCACGCCGGTCAGCGTAACGCCTGAAGGTCAACACCCGTTCTTTCGGGAATACCACCGGGGCCGTGATGGTCGGTTCCTGTGCGGTGGCGGCTTTCTTTCTGGTAGCCATTCAATCACCCTTTCTTTGGCTCCACATCCACATCCAATTCTTCCATCGGGGTTTCCTCGGACGGGCGGCGAAGCGTCAAATTGTAGTTCACGAAGAAGTGAAGAACCCCGTCTTGCACTTCATAACTCATGGAAGTTCCGTGAAGCACATCCCCATTGGGAAGGGTGATGAACTCCAAACATTCCACCAAATCCCCGGCCATAGTGAACAATTCAGCGTTGTTTCTTCCGCTGGTTGGGAAATAGTGAACATCCAACGGGTTCCGGTTCATGAATCGGTTCTTCTGCAACGGGGAAATGTCAGGCTTCAGGACAGCAATGAAAAAACAGGGTTCCTTGAAGCCCTGTTCCACATCGTTCTGATAGATTTTGTACCCGGCCCCAAAGGTGGCGTTCAGCTTCATGGAAACACCTTTGATGACTTCATTGATCAACTGAACACCCCCTTCAAGGCTTCATACAACATATCATTCAGAATGGACGGGGCCAAGGTTTTCACTTCCTGTTCGGAAATCGTCAGCATGAACCGCCCCTTCACCCAACTTGCCTTCAGGGTCTTACCCAAGGCGGGAACATAGCGCCCCGGTGTTTGCCGGTGGCCGTATTCCACATAGGACGCATATTCCAAATTGTTGATGATGGTCACGGTGTACTGCTCCCCATGTTTTTCAATGGGAAGGATTGTCCAAGCGTCACGCAAGGAACCGCCACGATAACCGGGCCAATATTCTTCCTTGGCTTCATCCGTAGCATACGGCGGAACCACACCAACGGGGGTTCTTTTCTTCACCTTATTCAGAAGGATTTGGGCAATCTTCTTGGCGGCATCCCGGCAAAGCCGATCCATGTCAACTTCCGAAAGCTGTTGAAGGCGTTCATCCAGCTTCTTCAATTCCCGGTAATCACACCGGCCCCATCTTCCCATCAGGCCCACCCCCTGAAGGGTTCAAGCATGATTTCTTGATGGTTGGAAAACACGCCCGGTTCACCGGAACGAGCATAGGTGAAGGTTCGTTCCATATCATTTGGACGGGTTACAACGATCTTGCAACCTGCGGGAACCTTCACATCCGGGGAAAGGAACAGCTTCACCACCTGTTGGGCGGTTGCCACTTCATCCCCGTTTGTTGAAGTTAATGTTTCAAAAGACAGCTTGCACGGCTGATTCTGAAGAAGCGGCTTTTCTTCAGAATCCGTCAGGTGGGTGACAGGATCGGTGACTTCCTCACGGATGAAGATAGAACACCGATCCTTCCACAACCGTTCCAATGCGGTTCGCACGGCCTTATTTACCATACCAACCGCCTATAACGGTAGATTTCACCAATGCGCCCGTTGATCAGATAATCAATCAGGCTGTTCAACCTCTGTTCAGGGGTTGAACTACCTTCACCAAGGGCAAAGGTAATGTTGGTGTCACCTTCCTGAATGGATTTCACCGCCGCATCCAAATCAAACCCTTCAAGCTGTCCAGAACACTTCTTCATGTTCAGGTATTCGCCCACGGCCATAGAAACGGCCAGACTTTCCAACCCCTCCGGGATTTCGGAAAGGTTGGAAAGATTTTTGATCCGCCATTGAACATTGTTCAAAACCATGTCCAACAATGGATCATCAGCGGCCCCCGCCACGCTAAGGGCCGTTAGCATTGCAACCGCTTTATCACGCAACGGGGTTCACCGCCTTTCTTACACCGCCGTGATTTCGTACCAACCCTTGGTCTTGGGGTTGTCACCGGAAGCGGGCGTGACCTTCACATAGCCGATACCGGAAGCGGCGTAATAGGTCTTATCGCTGGAAACCGTGGTGTCAGTGGTGACAGCGGCGGAACCGGTGATGATCTTCACCGCCTTGGCTTCATTGGTCATGGCCGCAAGGTAATACTTACGGGAATAAACCGTGTTGCGGCGGATGTTGCCTTCACGCTCCTGTTCCACTTCCGTACCCTTCTTGTTGAACAGGGTAACAGCTTCCTTGGTGGCAATAACCACCTTGCCGGTTTCGGCGTTCTTCTTGGTATAGATGTTGATACCGCCCACGGTGCCAACATAGCCCTGCTTGGCGTATGCTTCCACATACTTCAGATCGTCCTTCAGGGCCTTGCGAAGTTTCGCCATATCAGCGGGGTTGACGAAGCCGAAGATGGTCACGCCTTCAAGGTTTTCCAGATTCAGCATGGCCGCACCATCCACAAAGGCATCAAAGCCAAGGGCGGTGGTCACGATGGTCATGGTGGCCTCGTTAAAGGCGGCGTAAATGTCAGCGTTCACGGTGTTGAACATATCCGTACCAGCGTGACGGGTGCCGGTGGTAATGACCATCGGATCGGTCATGGCTTCCTCGTCATAATACTGGAAGCGGTTCTGTGCCATCTGAATCCGGTATTCCTTCTCGGTGTAACCAGCTTCAATGGTCTTGGTGTTGCCGTTGCCCATCGTCAGCTTCTCGGTGCCATCGGTGGCCTTGTACTTGTGAATCTTGCGAACCATGCCAGCAACGCCGGTCAGGTTGTTGTCCACGGTGCAAAACTGCTGAAGATCAAGGTGGCTCTGGTACTGATCTTCAATTTCGTTGGACAGGAAAAAGTTATCGTAGCAAGTGTTTGCCATTACTCATTACCTCCATAAAGTTCTTTGTATTCGTCAGGATGGTTGACGGAATAGTTGTAGCGATCCAAGGGGTTTCATGGCCTTCAGCTCTTCAAGGGTCATGCCGCCTTCAGCACCATCACCCTTTTCAGCGGATTTGGCCCCCTTGAACTTGGTACCGGTGGACTTCTCAAAAAGAAAAGCCGTGTCCTTGCCTTCCACCAACTTCTTGACTTCATCATCAAGGCCCTTGACGGTTCCATCCTCCGCCAATTCAGCCTTACCGATGAAATCAGCCAACAGTGCCTTAACAGCGGTGTTGTTCTTGGCCTTTGCGCCGGTCAGGGCCAATTCAACCGCATTGCTGATTTTCAGGTTCTTCAGTTCAGCGGCGTGATCCGTGTCCTTCTTCTTGTTATCGGCCTGAAGCCGTGTGATCTGATCCTGAAGGGCCTTGGTGTCACCTGTGGACTTCTTCAGCGTTTCAAGCTGGGTGTCACGCTCTTTGATGGTATTCTTGGCGGCGGTCAGTTCGGTGTTGACTTCATTGAACCGGGCCTTTGTGACGAAGGAACCGTTCAGGCCCTCCATGACCTTATTGGCCTGTTCCTCGGTCAGGCCCCATTCCAACAGCTTTTCTTTAGTCATTGTTGTTACCTCCAAATCCTTTTTTACCGTGGGCTAGGAACCACGATTTTTCCCGGTTCTGTTTACCGCCCACCACCGGGAAACGGCGAAAATGGTATGAAAAAACCACCACCGGCCAAAGGCCGGGGTGGTCAAATCATCAATATTGGGTTCAATCCCAATGCTGATCGGGTGTGAACTTTTCCAGAATGGCGTAATACTTGGGGATTTCTTCAGGCTTCTTGCCGTTCTTCAGGGCGGTCAGCACTTCAATTTTTTCATCAAGAAGGTTTTCGCTGTCCAGATCAAAGAAGCGATCCACCAGCACATCAGAAACTTCAGTAAGAAGTTGATGAACCTTCATCAGCTTTTTTCTTGATCCACTTAACCACCCACTTTCTTCAACATTTCCTGAATAACTTCATCCAAGGCTTCCACCAATTCCGGTTTGTCCTTGCGTAGCATATCCACCAAATCAGGGCGGACAATCGCCAAGGCTCCATAGTTGGCAAGGGTTTCTTCAGAACGGTTCCCAACATTACGGTAATATTGGGAACCGTGGCCGTATCTCACAACACCGGCATCACGGGCAGAACCACCGGAAAGCGCATCATAAATATCTTCAAGGGAACTGATACCGCCACCCATAGCATTTCGGCATTGGTAATCAATCTGTTCGCTTGCTTCCCGTTTCAGCCTATTGAACTCTTTTTTGTAGTTCGCATAGGAAATAGCCCTTGCATAATATTGATCGTTCAGGGCGGAAGTGGCGGTTCTCAACTCTACGTTGATTTCCGCCGCAATACGCTCACATTCCTTGTCGAAGGCTTCAAACAAAGCATCAATATCATCCGCAATATCGGTATTGGTTTTTTGAAAAAAGGCGCTCAACTTTGCATTGCTGGAACTGAACCAACCGGAATATTTGGCCGGGTCTGCCCGGTTGAACATATCCATCAGGTGCATTTCTTCATGAAGCGTTGTCACCACTTGCCCGGTCAAATCATCACCGGCCAAAGGCCGGGGTGGTCAAATCATCAGATATTAAATTGGGGTGTTCAAAACCGTTCCATCAGGATATACGGCCATCAAGGGAAGGCTTGCATCTTTCCCATACACAGCGCCTTCCGCTTTGCATCGGAACACATATCCGGTTCCATCCCTTCCACAACATTCCTGAATGATATAGCCGTATTCTTCACCGGTATCATCATCCTTTTCACGGAACTTCTGAAGGATTTCCCGTGCTTCCTGTTCGGTCATATCATTTCACCTCCACGGTAGCAGAAATAATGTTGGGGTCAGTTGTCAGTGCCTTATCATCCAACCGGAAATAGCCAAAACACCCTTTGGAACCTCTGGTGAAGTAATCGGAAGCGTCCATATTCCCGGTTTGGGGATCAAGGTAATGGACTACACCACCGGTTTTTTCCGCAATGAACACATGGGCACTTCCGCCATAGGTTCTTTTCCATTTGATATAAATGGAAAAGCGGGAACCATCGGGGGCATTTGCCAACGCCTTTTTCACGGCGGCTTCCGTCTGGTTCAATGCGTAGGCTTGATAGGAATATTGATATGCCCCCGGCTGAATGAAACATTCAGAACCCCAAGAAATAATGTTATTGGTGGAAGGCTTGGGCTTTGCAACCACATCATATCCACGGCGGCGAAATTCATACGCCTGAACACAACGCTGACAGTTCACGCCATAGGTGCTCCCCCGTGAATAGTTGGGGTTCGCTCCCTTGACAGCATCTTGAATCGCCATCGAAGTTCCTTTCTTGGCTCCGGTGGCCTGTTCCACTATATCCAATATAGCCGTAGCGGTTGCGGCTGTCAAGCCAGCCTTGGAACCGCCGTTCACGAAGGTCTGAACCCAATCAGCATATTTCATGTTGGCGGGAACATAGTACACATCCCCATCAGCGTTCCGGGCGGCTCTTTCACCGGCATACTTGGGATCAATGGCCGGGGCCGTAGTTCCTCGACAGTTGGGGTGAAAGGGTGGCACGGTCACGCCGGGTTCATATTGGGAAATGGGGATTACCTTACCATCAAGCCCACCACAAATGGAACAGGTATGGGAATCCAGCGTTTCAATGATTTCCACCATTTCAACATCCAAATCCTTGTAACATTCCTTGGTGGCAACGGCGTTGAAATAGGTGGTTTCGGTGTTGACCAACCGCCCCGCCTTATACCGATGAACCCCGAACTGCTTCTGAATGGCCGTGGTGATCTTGGCCGGGGAATCTCCCCGAAGAAGCCCTTGCGTTAGGCTCTTACTGACCGAACCCACCAGATCATTCTTGTTCAACCAACAGCGATCCCGGAAGGTTCGCCCGTCCGTTGTCCAAGGCTTTGAAAGCAAGGTTTCAAGTTTCTTCTGATCCAGCCCGGTAATATCCCAACCAAGGCCCACACCCTTCTGAACCTCAAAAGCCGTGTGGGTGTAGCCATTGCCCACAACTTTCTTTAACAGGGCATCCAAACTATCAACCTGATTGCCGTACAGCAATTCAAGCTGTTGTTGAATACCTGTCTGAACAGCTTCAAGGCGGGAAATGTGGAACCGGGTGGACGCATTTTCCAGCTTCTTCAGCCATGCCGCATCTAATCCGGCCTGTTCACCGATCTTGATATACTGTTCAACGCTCCAATGAAATTCTTCAAGCTGTCCAGCGGTCAGCCATTTCCGGGCATCGGTCAGGCTGATTTGATTGTTCACCGCAAAACGGGCATACCAGCTTTCAATTTCCTTCTGAACGAAACGCTGCGCATCCAGATACAGTTCTTCCATGTCCTGAATGGTCTTTTGGGCTTCTCTGTGGGCACTGTCCTCCAAGATGGAAAACCGCCCACGCCAATAATCCGCATTTCTCATGGGCCGTTCCTCCAATCCTGAAAAATGGTGCTGAAGGTGGGATTTGAACCCACACGCCTTGCGGCAACGGATTTTGAATCCGCCGTGTCTGCCTATTCCATCCACTTCAGCAAATAAGACTTCCCCATCAGGGCTGAAGGCCCCACAAGCATTTTCAGCCAAGTCCAACAGGGAAGCATGGTAGCCCGTGCCGGGATCGAACCGGCGTTACCGCCGTGAAAGGGCGGTGTCTTAACCACTTGACTAACGGGCCATGATGGGCCGGGGAAGGGAATTTCACCCTTTGGCGGGTAGGAGTAATAGCACCCCGCCACACTCAATGTCTTCCCTGGCATATATTGTGAAACGGCGGGGGTTATTCACCCTCGCCATTGTCACCTTTGTTCTGGTTGCCGGTCTGGAAGGCCCCGGCGTATTCCTGTGCTTGTTCCATTGCTTCATCCTTTTCCTTACGCAACCGGGCCAGCTCCACTTCAACATCCGTAACCCACGGGTGCTGTTCCACAATGGTTTCCGTGGACAGAATGCCAACGGACCTGGCACAGTTTTCAATGGATTCCGTTTCATTGATCAGAATGTCACGGTTGAACACGATCTGAAGTTCAGCACCTTCATAATCGCCCAAGCCCCTGTTGCTGAAATCCTGATTGATGAACCACAACAGTTCTTCAAAGGCCGCTTGGAACTCGGTTTCCATGCCGTTTGCATCAAGGTCAATGTCAGAATACATGGATTGAATGTTCATCTGATTGGGGTTGCCACTCAAACGATCATCCTTAGCATCGTAGCCACGGGCATTTTCAATCAAGGACTTCTTCAGAAGTTCCAAAATGCCCTTGTAGTTCTCTGCATTGATTTCAACTTGAAGGGTTTCAACCCCGCCATCCTCACGAACCTTTACGGCTCCATAGGTAGAAAGGTTGTGGCGGAACTCACCAAGGTTTTCACCGTCATAGTTCTTCAGAACCAGAATGGTGTTCCGTGCGTCTTCTTGCATATTGTTTTCAAAGTCGGAAATCATGGTGTTGATTCCATCCTGAAGGGTTTTCACACGGCGGATCAGGGGGATTTCCTGTTTGTTATACTTGAAGGGAACTAGCGGAATCCTTGTCCAGTTGAACCCCTTGGGTTCTTGACCTTCTTCCTCAACCATGAAATAGTTTTCGTGTTCACCGGCTTCCACATCGGCAATCAGCATATCATTCTGATAGATATACCGGTAAATGCCATCGGCTTTGAAGATTTCCACCTTCTCAACCTTTTCCTTCTGGTAGCCGTTCCACACTTCTTGGGTGTAGTAACGAATCGCACAATCAAGGATGGTGTGATCATCGTCAGCCCAAAAAGGAAGAATGTCATAGGCCGGGAAATGTTTGAAGGCCAGTTCACCGGCTTCATTGTAATAGGGGTAAATCCAGCCAAGGCCACCGTTCAGGGCATCTTCACAGACATATTTCAGAAGCCGGTAAAACCGTTTGTTGAAAACCTTGCCCAAAGCATCCGTATAACCCTTATCCTGACAGTTCAGGGTGAAGGGCTTGCCCACAAGGTAGTTGGTTTTCTGATCCACCATCAGGGCATATTGGTTATCAATCAGGCGGTTGTTCGGAAGGTTCGTCACCACCTGAAGTTGACCGTTTTCACCAATGATCGTGCGCTGACGCTGAAGAATGTCATGCTGTCCTTCATAGTACAGATCACCCATAACCTGATCCTTGCGGTGCTGACTATTCTTCCATTCCTTGATTTCAGCGGCGAAGAACTGATTTTCAGTTATGCCGGTTCGCCCACCCTGAAGGATCAGGCGGTTGATACGCTCCATAGCGTTATCCAGAAACATATTCACTTACCGCCTTTCTTCATTGCTTAATAAACGCAAACACACGGAAACCGTGTGTTTTTCGTGTGTTTTGTTACTATCATGTTATTAGTCGAAGGTGAAGGCGGGGCCAACCAACATATCTTCCAGCCCGTAACGCATAGCGTCCATAAGGTGGTTGAAATCATCAATGGGAACATTGATCTTGGCCCCGAACTTATCTTCTGCCCATGTGTAGTTTGAAATCTCTGTGATGAAGTTCACGCATCGGGGATGAACAATGATGGTGTAACCCTGAATGTACTGGATTCCGTTGTTCACGCTGTCCTTGCCCTTCCGGGCGGCTCTGATACGATGAAGGCCAGCATCCCGCAATTCGTCAATGCTCTTGGGTTCGGCGCAATCGGCCTTGATCCGTTCCTTGCTGTAACCCATGCCGGTGATCCGGTCACAGATTGCCCGGTTCGTCAGGGCCTTTTCATACAGTTCATCAAATACCCATATGGTTTTTTCAGCCTTGCTGACCAGTCCACAGAACAAAGCTGTCGGGTCATTTGTGTATCCAAAATCCAATCCAAATGCCGACTTCACACCCACCTTGCGGCTGACTTCATGGACGTCAAAGGCTAGTTCCTTCCAGTTTTCAAATACCAAGCCATCTACAATCCCCCAGCCACCCAGACCAGCCACTGCATAACGCCTTGGATTGTTCCGCTTCATGCTTTCAAACACTTTAAGGTCAGCTTTATCCAACCATTCATTGCAAAGATAATTGGTCGTTGTGGCGTAGATTTGCCCGTCTGGTGAAGTCCATCTGTCATGGAACTGATAAACGGGATTGCCCTGCGCATCGGTTCCGGTCTGTTCCCCAAAAAAGCGTTTGCGTATCCAGTGCTTTTCGTTCCAAGGGTTGAAGGTTAAAGTAATCTGCTTGAATAACCCCGTTTCCTCTGGCACAGCACCACGAATGGATTCGTCCAACATATCGAAATCGCTCTCATTGCTGATCTCATACGCTTCTTCAATCCACGCCCAGCACAGATACCCGATTTCAACAGTTATGGAAGTAACTTTGAGCGGGTCGTCCAGCCCTCTGAAATAAATCTTCTGTCCTGTTGGTTTGTATGTCATTTCGAGCGGACTTTCTTTGATTTCCCAATAGGCTGAAACCCCAAGGCGGTTGATTGCCCATTTCAGTTCGGTGAAACAGGAATCTTTCAAGGTTCTGAACACCTTGCGAACCACAAGGGTATTTGCTTCCGGGTATTGCATCATCCGTTTGATGATGTTCAGGGCCGTTGTCTTGGATTTCTTGGAAGCACGGCTTCCCTTACACACCCGGTAACGGCCTTTGAAGTTCCAGAAGGTTCCGTAACCCTTGCCAACCACTTCAGGAAGGTGAACCCGCTTGGCCTGTGGGCTAATCTTCAAGTTGATCATCCCCCGTGATAATCACCGGAACGGCCCCTTCCACACCTACTTTGTCCGTGAACATACCATAACGCTTGCCAATCAGTTCAGCGGCCTTCAGCCTTTCCTTGGCTCCAACCTCTTTCTGCGTCAACTCTTGGCAACCGTCACCGCACAGGATCGGGATTTCTTCAGTATGTTCACCCCGCATTACCGAAGTCAGGTATTTCATGACTTCTTCAGCATCAGCGATCTTGGCCGAATGAAGTTTTTCAAGTTCGGTTTCGATGTACGCTTTCAAGTCAGGTTTTGCAAGGTTTTCAGAACCCGTCTGCTTTGCGGTCTTGGGCGAATACCCCGCCTTGATTGCCGCATCCGTAGCATTGCCGCTAATCAGGTATTCATCACAAAACTTCTGCTGTCTTCGTGTCAAGGTATTCACCACCTTCTTTTTAAAATGACAAAGCACCTCATCACTGAGGTGCTTTCTCTTATTACAGAAGACGGAACAGGAACGCAGTGCGCCAGCCTCATGCGGCTGATCCACTGATATCCCGTAGAGCCTACACCCTACGGGGTAAAAGGAGTATTATCCCAATGCCTTTGGTCTTACGACCTGTCTTCTACGTATACAGAATACCATAGGAACAATATAACATTCTATCACATGATATTTTTAATTGCTTCAAGTGCCTGTCCATGCAGTCGGCATACCTGCATATAACAATAATCCATCCGACAAGCCACTTGTTCCCAAGTCATGCCCTCCACATAGTATCCAAGCAGCAATTCACGATATCGGCTGTCTGATACACGGGCGATTGCTCTAGTCACTTCATTCTGTAAGTCAAACAACTCAGAAATACGCTCGTCCAGCGTTGCCGAATACTGGGCATAACACGCAAAGATATCTCCACCTTTCCCGCCGGATACCATAAGCTTATCGGTTGGTACTGTTGCAGAGCACGCCAAATCACACGCCTGCTGCTTGAGTGCTTGATACCGTTGCACTTCTTTCTTTGCCCGACGTACACGGAGCAAGTATTCCTTTGCTTCTCGTACCGTCCATGCCTCATCTTTTCGCTGCCGCAATGGTACTCACCGCCTTTCTAGTAGGATAAAAAAACAGGGTGCAGGAACGTATCCTACACCCTAATTCTATACGGTTTTTGGCACTCGATTGTGCCATGTTTACTTTGTTGTTTCACGTGCTGCCTCACAAAGGGAGAGCGCAAAAAAACGCTCTCTCCTTTTACATTAAATCCATAGAATCAGCAGCAATACACAGGATTTCATGATTCCATCGTACAGCAGTTCTTACACTGATATAAAGTTTCATTGCCGCACCATATAAATTATGCGACTCGCTAAAATACACCAGTTTAATAAGCTGCATTTTTTCCTTTGCGTCTGGCAGCTGATCGACTTGTTCCAGCATACGCTCTACGCTTTCAACTCGTCGCTGTTCGTTTCTGGTTCGCTTCTCTGGAATCTTTTTGCAGATCTTCGGATAATCCCGCAAAACTTCCTGTATGTATGATGACTTTCCGCCTCTCTTCAATTCCATACCTCCAATTCAGATATCGAATCATTTCCGCGCTGTATTCCGCTTCTTTACTCTCTTGCGTTTCAAAAGCCCAAGCGCTTGGGATTTTCGCCCGCTCGAGGAGTTTTTTATCTACAGGTGCGTCCATCTTTATAGATTCCGTTTTTGCGGATATGTGCGCCGCCTGTACGGGTATGATAGTATTTTCGCACAATCAGCTGACTGATGCCCAGCCGGTTGGCAATTTTCTCATAGGTCAGCCCCGCATTTTCGCGCAGAGAAATCATTTCTTCCACCATAGATTCCGGAAGCGGCAGCACGTACTGTTTGGGTGCATCATGTTCCCTGCCGTCCGGCACATATTCCGGACAGGACTCCACGATGTAGCTCTCTAGCAGGTCCGGTTTGTTTTGTATGTATATATCCCGCCGTTCTGCCGTCCATCCGTCCACCGGCTTGTGTGCCAAACGCGACCACGAACACCCACCGCACGCCTTTGCGCACTGCCAGCACAAAGTTTGTCTCTTTCTTGTTTTTTCACGCATTTAACCACATCCCAGTTTCAATTTTGCCATTTGGATAGCTAGGTGGTACATTTCTGCATGCATATTGCCTCCGTGTGTGGCGTTTACTTTTGTTGCAAATTCGTCAATTGTTCCGCGGAAACAGCCGCAACACACATAGATTTGCCCATTTTGTGTTTGAAAAAAAGTGGTTGTATCGCCGCGTGAGCCGATGCAGCTAATCCAAAAAATATCCTGTGTTCCGCATACCAGAGCATCTCCGCACACCTCAGCGTTGCCGTATACCCAAGCATTGCCGTGTATCCGAGCGTTGTCATATACCCGAGCATCTCCGTGTATCCGAGCGTTTTCGTATACCTCAGCCTTCCCGCCTACACACGCGCTGTCGTATACCTCAGTGTCTCCGTATACCCGAGCATTGCCGTGTAACCGAGCGTTGCCATATACCAGAGCATCTCCGTATACCTCAGCATTGTTGTATATCCACGCGTTTTCATATACCCGAGCATTGCCGTGTATCCGAGCGTTGTCATATACCCGAGCATCTCCGTATACCTCAGCATTGTTGTATATCCACGCGTTTTCATATACCCGAGCATTGCCGTGTATCCGAGCGTTGTCATATACCCGAGCATCTCCGCACACCTCAGCGTCTCCGTACACCCAGCAATTCCCCTCTTGCGATAGATTGTTTTCGCTTTCTATCCACCCGCCCAAATCGCCAGCTTTTACATTGCCAAAATCTATTAACGCGCGGATTTGATGCAGCGTACACCCAACGCTGTTTTTCGTTTTTCCTATGAATTCATATTTTTTCATTTTTTTCATTCCTCCACCCAGTCAAAATTAACCTAATTCTCATGCACCGGCGCAACCGACTTCGCGGGTCATCTTGAGGAGTTCACAGAGGAGGTCAAGGTCGAATTCGTCGCCAAAAACATCTTCAATCATTTTTAGCCGTTCCCATATCTGCCGCTGACTGCATGTTCCATCCTCGCAGAAGTTCCCGAATGGAGCTTCTGTGCACATAGCTATATCGCAAAAATTTCCGTCAAATGTCAATCTTTTCATTTTTTTCATCCCTCCTATCGACTTGGTCGCCTCTTTTTTTATGGTACGCTGAAATCTTCATTAATGCCAAATTGGGGAAATTGTGTCCATCTACGTCTACAAGTCCAATTCTCACGGCGCTCTCCTTTCTTAATCCCATCGAATTCGATGGGATTATTTTACTTAAACATCTGCTGCACTTCCCGCGCAATGCGCCGCGCTTCGGCATTAGAAGATGTTGCTAAAAGTTTATACGCCGCCTGACTTCTGCTCCACTCTACCCACAAGGAGCGCTGTTTCTCATAAGATGCAAGCAATTGTTTTTTGGCTTTTGCTGCTTCTTCTTTTGGTGTGTCACCTGATTCAAACAGGAAATATATAAACCGTAACGTCCAATATAGTTTTTGTTCCATAAAATCCATATTTTCCGGTTCTTTCCTGTTGTAAGCAGCCTTTACAATATCATTTGTTGTCATTTTTTCTATTTTCTCCTTTATTGTTTTTAGAGTGACCAAGTGACTAACTTATATGAAATTTAAGAAGTCCCATATACGCAGGAGTGAGTAAGTTGAAAGGTCTTGAAAAATCGCGAAATTAGTCACTTAGTCACTGTTAGCCAATGTTAACATGATATGCCTTGAACGCATCAGCCAATAAGATACCGTTGTAGTAACACGCGCCGGAACTCTTAGTTCGCTCGAATCGCTTTGCCATTTCCTGCCCAAACTTACGTGAAGACATCTTGTATTCGTTATTCTCATCTGCCCATTTAACATACGCTTGATACAAGTCAGTGGTTTTTTCGCGTCCATCGCCCAAAATACAGCAAGCATCTAGGAAAGCGGCTACAACGTCCATTTCCGCGCGGTACTCTTTGCCAGCTTCTTCAACTGCCGCAGGCTTTTTTAGTCCTTCCCGCTGCCACATCAAACAGCCGTCCACCGCCCAGTGCAGTATGCCGGGCAGTTCCGCGCGCAAATGATGCAGCAGATGCTTGTCTACTTTATCTTCTGGGATTGTCACTGTGAAAGGAATTAGATGTACACGCCGCCAAATACCTGTATCCGTACCGCGAATAATCGGTTTGTGGTTTGTACCCAGCCACAACTTAAATTCAGGCGTAAACTCAAATTCACTGCCATACTGATAACGAGCAGTGACCTTATCGCCGCCTGTAAGCTGCTTTATCAGTCCTTCGTTTAACTTCATACCCTCGCTAGGCTCAACACTGGTAACAAATCTGGCGCCTTTCAGCCTCGCAATATCGCTGTTTGCTCCATTCCCCGCCTGATGCCGAATCATAATGGTTTCCGGCTGTATGTTTATGGCATAGTCACCCAGTAAACCTGATATCGTATCAAGGAATGTGCTTTTTCCGTTGCGCCCCGTTCCATAGCAGAAGAACGCGCATTGTTCTGCAGTCGATCCAGTCAGGCTGTATCCAATTGCCTTTTGAATATAGTGAATGAGTTTCTGATCTCCACCAAAAATATCTTCCAAAAAAGATTCCCAGCGTGGGCAGTCCGCGTGGTCTGTATATTCGCAAAGTGTCATCTTAGACAGGTATAAATCAGGGTTGTGCACCTCGAGCACACCAGTACGCAAATGTAGAACCCCATTCGGCGTATTTAACATGTGGTTATGCGCGTCCATTTGGTGAGGCTCGATGGGGACATGGTGCATAGTTTCCGCAAGCATTGCTTTTTTGCCTTTATTCGAACGTGAATACTTGAGATGCTTCATAAATGCTTTTTCCTCGTCATCTTGGTCTTTCACCGGCTGCCGAAGATAATTGTCTTTATCTTGCTGCATCTCCGTTACGATTTCATCTGCAAGTCTCTCTATAACGCCTGTGCGGTCTCTGCGCCACACACGCTCATCGTAATAGTACCAGCATTTATCTACATAACTATATCTGATACGCTCAGCAAATGCGTCTTTCAGGTGCTCAGCATTGCCCATGTCATCATAGGTATATAACTTGGTTTTCTCTGGCTTAGGCTTGCGCCCGATTGATATGCCATACTGCACAGGCGGTTCATACACCTTACTGCATCCAGCAATGGCTTTTGCGATTGTCTTTGCGCCGTATGTACTGCCTGACTGCGCTCTGTCCCACTTTTCACGCATCATGCCAGATGACCGGAAAATTCTGTCCATCAAATCCGCATCACAGCGGCACCAGAACGCGAGCATGTTGCATAGTGATAAATCCGATTCCGATTGACTTTGCGTGTACGCCTGCCAATTTCCGGCGTATAAGTCTCGAAATGTATTTGCCTGCTTAGATTTTAGGATATTTTCAATTACTTCACGGTCAGTAAGGTTAATGGGCACAACTTTTACACCCGTCGTGGGTTCTCGCCCTGCTCCTATGTACTTTTCATGCAGGGGTTTGATGGTTTCTGTGCAGTCCACAATGTCTGCATATCCCGCAGCATCGTTACCTGTCATGATAAAATAACGCCCTGTCTGATACATCTCAACGTTTCCGCGTCGTCTGCCGCCTTTGGGAAGCTCGCCCTTACAAATAACGTGAATGCCATTGCCGGATTGACTGTACTCGGCATAGCTGCAAAGCGTGTGGACAAATTCAGAAACAATATTATTGTCATCACCTGCCTGAAACGCTGCAATATCATCTTGAATGTTGTCGATATCTACGCCAAAGTAGGGCGGCGCGAACATGAACCCGATGCCGCTATATCGCTCAGACGCGTTTACAGCGTTCTCGAATGTCGTCCATGTGCTAGAGGTGTTACTCATCGCCCCGCCGCCTGTGAGGGGGTTAATGGGCACTTTACGCAGTTTTCCATTTTCCCCCTGCTCAGCTTCCCAGCACACCCAGTGCGGCAGTTTTTTTAGTTCTTCCGGAATGTGCTCGTACATGGCAATCTCCTATCTTAAAAGGGCACGTCTGAATCATCATCAGCCAGTTCTGCATAGCCATTTGCATCAGGCTTGATACCTTGTGGCAATGTATCCTGTTGTGCTGCTGTCGGCTTGCTCTGGTGTTTACAGTTAGGGTAATTCGTAGCGATTGGGAAATTTTCTACACGCTCACGCACAGTGCCATTATACTCGTCATGTGTTACCTGCACACGAACAAGCGCACCTTGCAGTGCATCGCAAACTGCTTTGAGGGATTCAAAGTTGCGTCCATTTTCAAAATTTGCAGCTTTGCACCATGCTTGAATCTGCGCAGCAGAATAACCATCAACAGATAAATCAGTCTGAGTGGGTTCCTTCTTTTTGTACAGCGCGGCGAACAGTTTCCCACCCTTTACAGGGTTGTTTACATCGTTGCGAATGGTGAGAATGAGATTTATGTAGGGCTTATTGTTTTTTGTGTATCGCTCAGAAACTTTATCCACAATGACTTCATAAGTTCCCTCAGGTTTCAGGTCGTTTGTTTGCGAATGGTTGACTGTAAACATTTTATTGTCCTCCTGTTACAATATTGATAGCATCTTCAACGGAATATGCGACGCCTGCGCGCTGTCCCATCGATTGCATACGTGATATAAATTTCTTTTGGCTTTCGCGCAATTTTCCGTTTTTGGCTTTTACTTCGATGAATGCGCAGCCACGGTCATCAATGAATAGCAGATCCGAAAAGCCTTCTGGAAGCCCCTCAACACGTGAAAGTGCTGTCAGGACGTACCCGCCATATTCCCGTGACCACATGCGCTTGCCCTGCCAAAAGGACCCCGCATTGGTGCGAAACACAAGCCCATATTCGGACAGTGCTACACGGATCTGATTTTGTAGTTCATGTTCGGTCATACCAGTAACCCCCTTTGTTTTGCTTGATGGTACGCCCACCCGCGCTTGTAACCGTGTGTTTGTGCGTGATTGACAAGGTCAGCATAGGTATGGCAATCCTCAATGGCTTTTGTGTCTACGGTGAACCCGCGTATCAGTTCCAGATTTACGGTTTTATCTTCCTCGACGTTTCTTTGCACTTCGGGACGTTTGTACCTACACTTAGGACACACAGGAGCCGCTGGGAAAGTAAAAAAACATTTTGGACATTGACGCACCTTTTCTTTATCTGCCACCATCTTCTTTTTCCTTGGCGTTGTTTCCAATGTCCACTCACGATCATCATCTGGCATGCCAAATCGTGAATAATTTCCTACATGATCAATGATGATTGCGGTCTTCCCCGGCTGATATCGCATAGGACGCATAGACTGCTGAATAAAAAGCGTCAAGGATTGTGTCGGACGCAAAAGGATAGCGCAAGCGCAGTCTGGAACGTCAAACCCCTCGGAAATCAGATCAACATTACACAATATCTGAATTGTGCCGCTGCGAAATTGGTCAATGATTCGTTTGCGCGTGTACTTGTCTGTACTGCCGTCAATATGTGCTGCCGGAATTCCAGAATCACAAAAGCGTTCTGCCATTTCCTTAGAGTGCGCCACTGTAGTGCAATAACAAATTGCCTTTTTCCCTGCCGCCAGACGGTTATAGTGCTTAATCACATCGCCACGAATTGTGGCAGTATTTAACCGTTCCTCGGCTTCTCCTGCGTCAAATTCACCGCGCTTTATATGGATATCAGATAAATTCTCGGCTGTAGGCGCGTAATACTCGTATGGGGCAAGATAATTATTTGCAATCAACCATTTAGCCGACACACCCAGCACCAGACGGTCATTGACATCTCCCAGCCCGCCGCCGTTGAGCCTTATAGGGGTTGCAGTCACGCCTAAACATTGCGCATCGGGGAAAGCGTCATAGATCTTACGGTAACTGGACGCCAAACAATGGTGGTTTTCGTCCGTGATGATTAAACGAGGCGGCTTCAGGCGCTTTATGCGTCTGCAAGCGGTCTGCACCATCATGACACGGCACAAAGCCAAGTCAACACCCCAGTTGTAAAACGTCTGTATAATCTGCTCAACAAGTTCTTTTCTGTGTACCAAAAATAATACTCTGTTGCCTTTATCCGTTGCGCATTTTGCAACTTCTGCTGTAATACAGGACTTCCCCCCGCCGCACGGAAGAACAATGCATGGGCGGCGCGCGCCCTCTCGGTATGACTGCCTTACCTCCTCCAAAAGCTGCATTTGATATGGTCTTAGTTCTGACATGATTCTGTCACCTTCTTTTGTTCTGCGTCCCATGCGTTATAGCAAATTTTGCACATGATTTTTCCAGAACGTTCTTTCGTTCCTTGTGCCAGTTCTGCAACTGTTTTACTAGGTGTGGGCTTTAAGACTGCATGACATTCTTCACATCTGAGAGGCTCTTGCCCTTCATCTATCCACGCTCTTAGCTGCTGACCCAATTCCGGCGTGATGACTGCGCCATACTTATCCAAGAAAGTAGTGTCCTTGCTGGTATATGCTACATGGTCAGCACGATTCAACCAGAAAACAATGTCAAATTCATACTCAGTGTTTTCACGCTGAATGGGCTCCAGTCCCAATTTTACGGGCTGCATTCTCCCCCGTTCATTTTCTTCGAGCACATATTTTGTTTTTGCTCTCATGGTAACGATTGTGTGACAGTTCGCAGACAAAATCGTGTTAATGAGACTGTTTTGTATGCGTCCGGCTTCGTTCCATGCTGTGTAGCTATTGACATTGGGACGCGCTGCAATATCCTCTTTGATATCGAGCACGCCGCCTTCCCCTTCCCATGCGTGGGATAAGCTGTCAATAATCACGACCCCATCTTCCCCAACAAGCTGCGCGGCTTCTGCTACATATTTCTTATACTTATCGGGTGAAAAAGGCGGGTTAAGTACTGCATGGTAGAAATTACCGGTTTCAAGGTCTGACCGCTCAGCGTAAAACTTCGCACGTCCGTGCTCCGTGTCTATAATAGCAATCTTAGACCAGTCTCTGGTTACACCATAAGCAAGATAAATACTGGATAAGGACTTCCCCGCCCCTGATGCACCTGTTAATGCAATGCGCAATTTTGACTTTTCTCGCGTCGCTGGTGTAAATAACACAAGATCACCCCCTATTTACTTAATTTGTAAGTTGCGTACAGATATCAGTTCTGCACCTTCGACTGCGGTGCCGTTTTTCAACAGGTCTTTAATAGCTGTTTTATCCGGCTCCGTCTTAACTTTAAACAGGTTTTCAGGAAGTTTGCTTTCATCTGAAATATGAACCTGCGTACTGCGCCGGAAAGACAGTGCGCAGCGCGGTGTCTGCATTTTGTCTTTTCCTACTTGCGACATGCAGCCGGATAGATACTGCATCAAGGATTTTGCCTTTCTATCTGTGGAAAATCTGCGTGCTTTCAACGTGTCCTCTTCCTCTTTTAAGGCTTTGATATCTGCATACAGCTCCTTGATATAGCATGCAACCGCTTCTGCTTTCACATCAAATGCTGCATCCTGTGCATCCAACGCATCCAATACTTCTGGTGTGCTGATTTCCCCAGTTTCAGGATCAATCTGCATACAGTCCATAAGCCGGCGGTATGTATCTGCGATATCATATAATTTCATTCTTGTACCTCCGTTCTGTTCATTCACGATTTGCCGTACATTGTCATGGCGTTTTATGATATTTTCTAAGGTAATCATCTATGAAAAGTTCACATACAAAAGCACCTTCAAAACCATAATATCCGTCATTTTGATAGATATTTTCCCCACATTCTTGGCAAACATCTATCACCGTACCTTTGTATTCTGGCGGCCCAATGGTGGATCGGGGCACCCTGTTCTTACATCAACCATTGTTTTTTCCTCTCTAATTTGCTTACACCTGACTATGCAGTGCGAAATACTGATGAACTGCCGCGCGGAACTTCGCACCCACTTCGGGCTGTTCTGCGGAGAGTGCAGCCAGTGCAGCTTCCAGCTTGTCCATCTGTGCCTGTACTTCTTCAAAGAGCAGATTGACCCGCATCGCCGCCTGATTCTTTGCCTTTTCCAATCGGGCTTCCGCCTGTGCAGCTCTGTCCTCTGCCGCATGAAGTGCCACCTGCATTTCCTCACGCACTTCCTTACGCACCTGTTCCAGTTCCACCGCACTTGGAATAACTTCTGCCTGGATCGGGGTCTGCTCTGCCTGTTCCGTGAGTGCCTGCACCTGATTTTGCAAGAGCATATGTTCTTCCCGCAATTTCTCCGCTCTCCGTTCTGCCATGCGCTGGGCGGCAAGGGCATTTACTTCCCGTTCTTTGGCGGCTTTTCTGGACTTCTCAACCTTTTCGAGCTTTGCCTGTGCCTGTGCTGCTTTATCTAGTGCTGCTTTTTCAGCTGCTTTCACCTGCGCAAGCTCGTGTTCGACTTGTGCGGTTTTTTCCTCAGCGTCTTTCCGTGCCTTTACAAGTTCTTCAATTTCCCGGCTGGACATAGCTTCAAGATTGTTTTCCTGTGCCAGTGTACGACGCTCATCATCCGGTAGAGACAGCAAAGGCAATAACTGCGAGTATCCCAGTTCCCCAAACAGTGATTGCGGGTCTGTGCCGTCCAAAGACACCTGCCCATCTCCAAACTCTTTCGCAATACGCATATAGTTCTGTGCTGTGCTTGGCTTGTATCCCAACCGGCTTTCTAGATAGCTTGTCCACTCGCCATGCGGAACGAGCTCCTTGACTTCCAGAAGCCGTGTGCCAATCTGAATGACGGCATCATAGAAAACCTTCTTGACCTGTGCCTGAATGAATTGAATTTCCGCAGTCACGGTATCTACCGTGCGTTCCTGATTTGTAATCTCGTTCATGCGCTTTTCTTCCTCTCTTTCTTGATTGCCTGCAAACGTTTCACCCATGCTTCAATGAATGCTTCTGCCTCCGCGGAAGCGGCTGCATTGCGATACCCTCGGCACTGCTTCACATGCAGTGTTTCCGGATTCAGTTCTACCGTGTGCCAGTTTTCTTTCGGCTCAGATTTTTTCCGCAAAACAAAAATGACCGTCTCGCCTTGTGCATGCCGCGCTGCATATCCGGCTACACAGTTGTCTTGCCGCTCTCCTTCCAGCGTAATCTCCTCGACTGAATCAATGACGCGAATAAACACACCTTGGGATTGCCACGCCGCCCAAGTCCACAGCCTGCGCCGTGCGCGGAATAATCCCTGTAATTCCGTATTCTTGATTTTCCGCAAACGAGCCGATAACCGTCGATGTGCTTCCTGTAAGTCATGCGGATACCGTTCCCCGCCGCCGATTTCTGCCAGCTGATTCAGATAATCCCTGTAATCACTCAATATATTTTTGTAGGCAAGACCGCTCCTGTTTGCCTGACGCTTGATATAGCGATACAGCACAGCTTCTTCCTGTTCCGGAACTTCCTGTGAAAATCCCATGCGGGCGCGTGTCCAGTCCACGCCCTCCTGATTGGCTTGAATCACACCCGCCTGATACAGCCGATGAAACCAGTAAACTTCCTTTGCGCACAGCTGTGGGAATATCTTTATTTCCGCCTTGTCCGCACCGCGAAACAGCCCCTTGAAGTCCTTTGCACGCAGGTTGACTGCCTTCCGGAGATAGCCATCTCGATAACACAGATGGTCTACGAGCAGACGGTCACACCCAGTTTTCCAAAGATACTCCACCGCAGGGTATTTGATATACAGCCTAAGATAGGCAATGAATGGCAAAGCATAACACAATGCATGAACAAGCTGACTATATGCAAGGCAGCTGCCTTGGATGGTTTGCGCATCAATTCTCCCTACAAAAGAGGGATATGTCTTATAACACATTTGGCTTGTGTACCACACATCGTCCTTGATTGTCTTGATTTCCCGCCAGCCGTTCCACTTCAAACGCCACTTCTGACAAGCACCATCGTTAAAGTAGTAGATAGACTCTGGTTCGCAGCCAATCTCTACGCCCTCTACGGTCAGCCATTGCGATACATGCCAGCTGCGCACCCAGATTGCACGCCCCTGCCCTCTCAAAAGATGGAAGAACAAAAAAGCGCTGACTCGCTTTCTCCGATTTGAAAGTGTCCATCGGTGCGGTGTGACGGTTGCCCCACATTTTGGGCAAACTGTGATATCTTTCAGCCGGCGATTATCCGGCACAGCAAATACCTGACCGCAGGCAGAGCAAGTGCAGTGCCAGTGAGAAGGCTCAGGGACAGGATAGCAGTCTGTTTTTGGAATATGCATACCATATAGATTGAGCTGCATATCTGCCCGCCCAAATAACGCTTGCAGTTCTTCCTCGTCCGGTGTGTTTGTCGGTAGCTGCTCCAGCATTTCTTCTACTGTCATCGCTCCCACCTCACAATAAATCCATGAGGTCAATCACGGCGTCTTTAGGGTCTGCCGCTTGCATCGGCATGGGTTCCGCTGGGTCTGTGCTGTGCGTTTCAAAAAACCAAGCGCTTGGGATTTTGTAAAAATCCAGAATCACCTTGATCGCAGGGTTTTCTGCGTCCAGTCCAAAGACAGCGCAAGCCCAGTATCCGTTCTCCTGATGCTCTCGAGCGTATTTCAGCAGTTCCTTTCCGCAGGCTTCCAGTGACAGTTCCGGAACAGCCAAATCCTGCTCAATGAGCGTTGCGATTTGACCGGACTGTTCCGCAAGCTTCATTAGGATTTGCCCGATGGTATATACATACGACTCCGCGTTCTTCATCTGATTTTGTAATAAAGGCAGATTCACCATTGCATTTTCCTCTCCTATCTGTTAGGATATCTATGTCTTTTTTCCATTGTGCCCTTGCTGGAGTTGCCGCTCCGCAGGGCACTTTTTATTTGGCTGAATGCCGATTCTCCGCGCACTGTGCAGCACCGTGTCCGGTGCTTTTCCCTGACTGCGTTTTGTGGCAAGGCTCGCCGCCTGCCTCACATTGCGCACGCGCGTCATCTCTTGGAGATACCGATGTGTTTTTGGATTGTCCATCAGGTCACAGCTTTGTAGTTGCCAATCTTGTCCCGCTCTACGGTGAGAGGACTGCCACAGTTGATACAGGAAAACTCCTCCAGCTTGCCTGTCAGGTTGGTTCGATAGTTCCACGTGCGCTCGCATTCACACCACACATGGATTTTTGTGAGATTCGCCAGAGAGATTTGCGCTCCACATGCCTTACAGGTCTGTGCTTCGTTTGTCTTTGGAATACGATATCCTCTGATATTCTGGCAACCGCTGCATTTGAGTAACAAATACCATGTCTGCTTTTTCATATTTACACCACCCTAAAAATTTTTAACGACACCCAAAACAGCATCATACATACCACAACAGTACTGGACAAAAGAGCAATCCGCTCCCGTCCAATCTCTTTCTTTCGGCTATCCAGCTCCAACCGTGCCACTCGCTCGGATAACTGATTCACGGTCTTCTTGTCATTTGCAACCAAATCCAGCCATTGCCACTCACGGCTTTCGATTTGCTGCACCCGCTCGCCAAGACTTTCCAGCCTTACGCTATGTACTCTCTGTATACGTCCCATTTCGCGGGCGTATTTTTCACTTTTCTGGCTCATAGATTTCCCCTCCGTCGGGTATTGCATCAATAATTGCATGATGGACTATTTTTTTGATTACCTTAACCGGGATAATCGGTAAAGTCCCACGCTGATAACCAATCAGACGCTCTGGACTAATCTGATAAGTGCAGGATATGCCGTTATAGTAAGCATCGCTAGCCTTTTCCGACACAAAGCCAAAATCGACCTCTCTTGCCTGTAGCGCATTGTATAGCGTAGCAGTAGAGATACCAAGGTATCTCGCAGCGACAGCCACAGGCACATTTTGATACTGTCTAATTTCATCATCAGTTGGGATGTGCTTATCTGTTGCCTTTCTCATTGACTTCTTCCTCCCTTCTTTTAAGATGCTGAATGAGGCATCAAGTGTGCTTTGACTTCCTGATAACTCATCCCAATCCCAATCAGCACAGCAATTTTATTCTCGCTTTCAGAAACCAGAGCAATTTCTTCCGCTGTCATGTAATCGCTGGCGGTTGCGGTCTTAACTGCACCGCGCTCTTTCCGCAGCTGCCGCGCCGTTTTACCCAACGCCAGCTTGTATGCAAGGTCAGTGAACTGCCCATACTTGAACGCCTTATGCGGACTGTCCGGCAGAGCCTTGATTGCATCTGTCATACTTGCCCGCACCGGCTTGCGCTCCGCCTTTGCCGCCTGCGTCTTGTACAACTCAAAGCGCATGGCGTAGAACTGACGAACCAACTCTTTCTTGAACGCTCTGACCTGTTCGGTATTCTTCAAATAGGTCATAAGCAAAGTAGCTTGCTCCTCATTCAGTTGGTAAATCTTTGCCTTCTGTCCAGTCCTGCTTTTTGGCAAAGGTCGCATTTCAAATGCGAGCTTTCCAAATTCCTTAAAGTCAGACTCATGCTTCTGAATCATCTGTTGAATAGCATGATGTTTAACTTCAGCAAACTCTGCAATCACATCTGATGTGGTGAACGGCTCACCCGTATTGGGCGATAGGAATACAATGTTGCTCATATACTACTCTCCTTTCTGTTTCACATAATCCCACAAAATTTGCAGAATCAACGCGTTTTTTGATACACCTAGTTCATCAGCACGTTCATCTAATACCTGATACAAGGATTCCGGCATCCGAAACGTGAACCGCGCTCTGTTGTCATTTGTCATATATTTGACGTCACCCCTTTCTGTCCTTTATATTACCACGTCATCTTTTTGACGTCAAGTGTCATCGTTGACATTTATTAAAAACGTCTTTATAATGTCTATATGACGTCAATATAAGGAGGTGTTTTTTATGAGCTTAACGATCAAGAGGGAATCAGATCCGTTCCACTCAGACAACTCAAAGCGTTTTACTCTCCGCATGGATTCTGCATTATTTGAGCAAATATCCGCAATCGCAAAGGAACATAAACGTTCCGTTTCCAAGGAAATCGAATGCGCAATCGAAGAATATGTAATGCAGATCATAGAATCGGAAACTGATAGGCTGTAAATCAGCACTCTTTCCCGTTAAAGTACGCTTGCAACGCAAAAACCACATAATCCTTTACAGGATACCCACGGCGATCCGCCTGTTCCTTGAGTTTGTCAAAAAGTTCTTGTGACAGGCGGATTGTTATTTGCTTTTTCATCGTGTTTCTCCTCCTCGTTGTCCATGATAGATTTTCCCTTCTCAAGAGGCTGGACTATTCATGCCTAACAGGTAATCAATAGACACATGAAAAATATTTGACATAGCCACTAACTTAGATGATGGAATATCTGTGCGACCGGACATCCAAGATTTCATCGTGCTATAAGATACGCCAAGTTGACTTGCTAACTCTGCTCGGCTCATGCCGTTTCTTGCTCTTTCAGCATCAATATTTGGAAACATACTCACACCTCCTTTGTTTACCCATTTCGGGTTAATCATTGTCATTATAATACACCCATATCGGGTGAATGTCAATACGCAAATAAAAGTTTTTTACCCATTTCGGGTTAAATTCTTATTGACACGGAATACAGCTATATGTATAATAGAATCACGGGAAGGAGGGATGAAATGGATTTACCTGAACGCCTAGTACAGATTCGCGAATCACATGGCTACACCAGAAAAAAACTGTGTGAAGAATTGGGACGCCCATACGCAACTGTTACGAAATACGAAACCGGGGAGCGTGAACCAGGTCATAGCTATATTATCGAAATTGCAAAAAAATTTGGTGTTACAACAGATTATATTCTTGGTGTTGAAAAACAAACTCCCCCAGAAACATTGAAACATGTAACTGAGGGAATGAGTACAGATGATATGCTTATGAAATTTGCCAGATCTATGGGAATGATCGAATCCAACCAGGATTTGAGTGTAGATGATTTAGAAATGCTTCGAAACATAAAATCTGTGTTAGAAATTTGGTTCCGTCAAAAGAAAAAGAATCGCCCTTAGTTCATCACGAAACAAACTATTATCAATTTCTTTTGCAAACTCCGAAATTCTAGGGTATGCAGACAGTTCTTGCCGTTCTTTCTCTGCTCCTACATCGGTTTCTGCCTGCATTTTTTCATGGTTCATTGGTTTTCCCTCACTTCTTATCTCTTTTATACACCTAGTATATATATAAAAGTAGTTATTTGCAATTCGCAAAACCAATGAACTTTTGTTAATATTTAACCATACGTATCACAGTCATATTATACATAACACCAGCTTTTTGTGCATTACTACAACGTTGTGTACAAAAAATTGTTGTTATCAACAGCAGGATAAAGGGGAGACTAAAAATATGAAAAAATGTAAATTCTGTCAAAGTGAAATTGACAAAAAAGCTAAAGTATGTCCTGTATGCAAACGGACGCTAAAAGGTCATCACGGGTGCCTCGCAGGCGCAATTGCTTTCGTGCTTATCATTGGCGGATCTATTTATAGTGTATCAACAATGAATGATACTATACAGAAGCAAGTATCTGGCATATCAGATGACGCAGAATACATCACACTTGATGAATACAATCAAATTCAGAATGGCATGACTTATGATCAGGTAGTTGAAATCATAGGTTCATCAGGCAGTTCAGCTGCTGAATCAGGCGTAAATGATTATACAATCAAAATATATACATGGTACGGGAATGGCATCGCTGGATCTAACGCAAATGTAACATTTACAAACGGAACCGTATCTGCCAAAGCGCAAGTTGGGTTGAAATAAAAAACCCCGCCTCTCTGCAAACACAGAAAGACGGGTTGACAATTTCACGATATGCGGTTATACTGGAAATAGAAAAAAGGGCGCGTTGCCGGTAGACGGTTACGCCCTCATCTTAATCGTTCGAAATGACCGCTAAGTTTGCTAGGCTTGGGCGGTCATTTTGCATATGTAGTGAAAAGCCACATAAAGAATGCTGTAAAAAGCATAATACGTGCAATCTTTGCATACACAGCGTTCACCCCCTTCCGGGTTGGAATGGGAGAACTCACCTCCTTTCCTTGGAGGAATGGAGGGCAAATAACCGCCTACCGCTGGTATCGGCAGCGCACTGAAAAATATTATTTTTTCCTGTTACTCAGGATAGCACAGATTCAGACAGATTGCAACAAAAAAATCCGCCTCAGTGCTGCACACACCGAGACGGAAGAAAGCGAATACTGGGACAGACCCAATAATCACCTAAGCACTATGATTATATCACCTGTCCTTGGTTTTGCATACCCATTTTTGAAAGGATAGGTGATTTTTTATGCGCAGACCCAACGGAACAGGCACGATTACAAGGATGTCTGGTAGCAGACGCAAACCATACGCAGTGCGTGTGCCCACTCGTGATAAACATGGTCGTGTGGTGCAAAAGTATTTATCATATCATGCCACTCAAAAAGAGGCTCTGGAAGCATTGGACGCATACCGATATCAGTTTTCGATCCAACAGGCACCAAAGCCAGATGACCTTGGGCAAACACTTACAGACGCGTGGGAAGGATGGAAGCGCAAGGTGCGCTTTGACAGTAAAATGAGTGATAACACGCGTAAAACCTACCAGACAACGTGGAACGCGCTATCAGAACTGCACAACCTAAAACTACGTGAGATTGGCATAGATCAGTGGCAATCCATAATAGATCACATGGAGATGGCCGGAAAGAGTAAGACAGCAGTCAACCACGCTTATCTGATCATGCGCAATCTGAGTCGATACGCATTGGAACGAGACTGGATTTCAAAGGACTATACACAATTTATCTCCGTCCCAAAAGTAGGTGACAAAGTAAAGAAAGGCACTCTAACTGAAAATCAACTTGCATCGCTTGCGCAGATGGCTGCTCAAGGAGACCAAGACGCTGCCAGCCTGCTTGTACTGTGCTATACAGGCTTTCGTGCGTCCGAGTTTTTGGAGCTTTCTCCGGCGTCCTACGACCACGAAAAGTGCATCCTGATTGGTGGCGGTAAAACTGCGGCCGGAAAGGATCGGATCGTGCCTGTGCATCCTGCAATCAAGCCATATATCGATGCATGGTACGCGGCAAGCGGTGAACGGTTATACACAAAGAGCAGCGGCAAACCAATGGGATACGCGGCATACCGTGAGCATGTTGTTCGGATCATGGTGTCCATAGGCTGCCCTGATGCAACAGCGCATTGGTGTCGTCACACTATGGCAACGAGGCTAAAACAAGCAGGGATAGATACAACGATAATCAAGTTGATTTTAGGGCATAGTACTGGTGATATCACGGAACGATACACACATTTTTCTGTGGATCAGCTGAAGGAAGCAATCCTTATGTTGCCTTGATATTTGCAACTAACGCTATACAGTTGTGCAAATTGCAACTAATAAAATAATTCATCATTTCAGCGATTTTTTACAAAATACCGCTTATTATCAATAAAAAATATTCATCATAATCTATAAACTATACTTTAGTATTATATCATGCAACACAGCACCAATACAACATAAAATATTGAAAATCCGCTATTTTTTATGTATGCATGACAAAACGTGAGATAAAAGTACGAATATCCATCTATCGCATCATCTTGTTTGTAACTAATTTGTGACTAATATGCAACTAACGCTATATAATTGTATAAAATAATAAGGGGGCTGTCACAGTCCCCCTATTACTCATCCCTCTTTACTTGTCCCCTGCTAATTGATTCACAAGTTCTGGCAGCTCTTCAATCTTCCCACCGCACAGGCGGTCGAGATAAACCATCGGCTGCACGCTGGATTCCTGCACAGCGATTTCACCTTTCTCGTCCACCTTAACAATTCCGGCATCAATCAAGCGGCGAAACGTTCCCTGCGCCCATTCGGGCATTTCGGTTGTATGCTTATAAATCTTCATAGATTCCTCCTGTTCTGCTTCAACGCCTGTCAGCTTATTTTTAAACGCCTGCCATAGTGCCGGGTCATCCACCATCGGCCCCGGACAATATTTACCTGTCACATCATGATGACGCAGCACACGCTCTGGCGGCACATGATACCTCTGCATCAGCTCACACACCAGCTTTGCAGCGTTATTGATACTTCCCTGTCTGACTTTGCCTTTCTTATCATTCATGCAGATTTCCACGCCAATACTGTTTGAGTTTCTGCACTCTGAATGGCGGTAGGTTTTCGCCCCGCAATGCCATGCAATCGCGCTTTCTGGCACACTCTCCCAGATTTCTTTCTCGTCCACAAAGAAGTGCGCCGATGCACCAACCTTTTCCCGCGCAAAGTAGTCTGTGTTATTCTTCGCAGTATCTCCTTTGTTGGAAGTGTAATGCACCACGATATATTTTGTTTCGGCTCGATTTTTCTGCGTGTAATTTGCAGGGCTGCACGGTTTTTTTCATTCGGGTCTCCCTTTTGTCGTATTGAGTCAGATTATATTTTTCGATTAGGCGTATCAATTTATTTGCGTAGTCGGGGTCAGTTGAATATCCTGCTGCCTGTAACGCCTTACAAGCCTTTTTGTAGTCCTGCTCCCCAATAACATAGCGATAACGCGGGGAAGCTGTTAGAAATGCTGTGTGGTCTGCTATGGACGCTTTCCATGTGGAGTATGCACGGAACTTGTCCACAATGATGACAGGCTCGTTACCATCATACCACTCCTTGGTTTTCGATTTCATACGTGCGTTCCGCTCCAACGCTTGTCCGCTTTAATCCCAAATAAGGCATTAGCGTGTTTTGCTAGTTCAGATGTTCCCCAACCGCTTTCCAGAATTGCCTGTGCCATGGTCACGGACGCAAGGATACCAAAGCACTGCATATCCTGAGATGCAGCACCTGCAATGCGCTGAATAAAATCACTGGTCATTTTTAGCACCCTTTCCCTGTAATTGTTCAATTGCCTTCATAAGCGCGTCCGGCACAGGCAAGCCCATGCGCCCAGCATTTTCAATGATGCTGATGGTCTCATTGACGATATACGCAATCACAACGGCATCCCGGACAAACGATGTACCAAGCACCAAATCCAACCGGACAGCCACCAGCACAACAACAAGCGTCATGCCTTTTTTCAGTAATCCGCGCCAACAGGCAGTGCTGTCCAACTTGCCGGACTGTGTCTTGTCGCTCTCATGAAATACGCCAGCAACAATCAATCCGGATATGTAATCAAGCGCCATGAATAGCATCAGCGTTACAATTGCTGTATCCCAGCTGCCAAACAGCTCACTGATAAACCCGCCAATCACCGCCGCACCGCCTACAATACCAGCTTTGGCATGTGTCAGATGTACCCCCATCGTTACACCTCTTTCTTTGCTGCCTCCAGCGTGCCACCAAACTCCGGCGGCACCAGCTCCGGAAGCCCACATTCCTCAATCAAAATTTTTGCAACTTTCTGTCTGCGCTTCTCCGGAACTTTTGCAAAAGTTACAGCTTCCAAGATGATTTTCTGAGCGAATAACATAGCCATCATATCATGGTCTCCTTTCGATGCAAACAAAAAATATATTTTTAGCGCGATTTCCGCGCAAAATTTACGCATAGACCTGTTCTGCAAGCTCCATGAACAGATGTTCATGGAAATTTGACTGCTGTTCCAATGCCTTCACCTGCTTTCGCAGATGTTCGTTTTCTTTTTCCAGCTCCGCCATAGAAAGGCGGTGCGCGTCCTCGGTACATTTCCACCACAAAGCCACTATTGGAACCCTCCCTGAATCGTTGTAATGCATCCGGATTTTTCACTCTTTCCACGTTCTGCGGTGACGCGGAAACCGAATTTCCAGCCTTTTGTCTGTGTTTTGTTCTTGAAAACATAGTTAATGCCTCGCTTGGCGGCATCTGTTGCATCCTCCCATGCAGGGGCATCATCTCCGGCATTGTTGGCGACCTCGACTTTGAAAGTTGCGTCTTCTGGAATCTGCCCTAGTGCCTTGATGATGCAGACAGAAATCTGCTTGTCCACTGCCAGCGGCTGAGATAGCAGAATCACTGCCTTATGCACCTTTTTTGTGAAGGTCAGTGCAAGGGTGCTGGACGCACCCTCAGCATCTGTGGCGACGATCTCAGCAGTCTGCTTACCGTTCAAAACCTTTTGGAAAAATGCCCCTGTGATTTGGAAGCTGTTGGACTCTCCCAGCGTCACCTGATGGGTACGCTTGACCATGCCGCCGACCTTTTCCACGACTGTCACAGCCTGATTTTCTGCATCCGTCACCGTGTACGGAATGGTAAATCCCTCTGACTTGTCGCCCAAATCGCCTGACAAGTCGCACTGGATGAGCGGCGCAGCGTTGTTGCTGATGGTACGCTCTGGACTTGTCGTATAGCCTGATGTTGCCCCAAACGCGTCATAGGCTCGCACGCGATAGGTCACACTGGTATGCTCGCCCTTGGGGATCGCATCGGAGTAAGACAGGTTTGCCCCCTGATAGATCTGCGCCCAGCTGCCCTTGCCGTCCCATTGACGCTCTAATCGGTATCCCTCAAGGTTGCCGTCTGGATCAGATGCAGCCGCCCATGTGACGGAGATGGACGCGCCGCCCTGCGGCTTTGTGGGCACATTGATCGCGCTGGGCGCGTTTGGTGCGCGGTTGTTAAGTACAGTCTTGTTGGACGATGTACACCAGCCGGATTTCGCGCCGTCCGTGTCATAGGCACAGACACGGAACATGACGGTGCTTGTCCCATGGGGAATTGTCGTGCTGGTGCTGGTGCTTGACCCCTGATAAATCTGCGTCCAGCTGCTGCCGCCGTTGTAGGAGCGCTCTGCAATGTATCCTTCCAGGTTGCCATCTGGGTCACTGGCAGATGACCAGCTGATAGAGCACGATGCACCACCCTGCACGGTAGATGGTAGGTGAATCGTACCAGGAGCCCGCGGTGGAGTATTTCTAATTTCAACAGCCTTATACTCTGAAATATCAACGTTTGATATAAGCCATCCGTCTGATTCGTATATTCGGCCGCTTTGAGATGACATATATACTGATTGGCCCGGAGGGATATACCAGGATGTCTGGTATATCCCCTCAAAAAAGTAGATCGCTTCATTCGGACGAAACGATACAGGTATATCACCAAATTGAGACAAATGTTTTACTTCAAAACATCCACTCTTAGCATCGTATTTGCTTTTTCATGTCAAGCCAAGTAATGTAATCTTCGTCCCGGTTATATGGCCTAATTTGGTCAAAATAGCGATATGTTCTAACTTTCTTAAGTTCGTATCTTGCCATTAAAATTCAATCCTCCTTCCCGGTTCGTTCCACACACCCTGCACGGTCACGCTGTCCAAATTTTCAAACGTCACGATAAATGGGTTTCCATTCACGTCCGTGCCATACTGGAGTTCGATGAGGCTTAGACGCGCGTCAAAATCTTCCATCCCCGCCAGAATGTGCGGGTGAGATTTAGGGTCTGCGTTGTGGGCGGCAATCCGTTTTTTGACCTCCTCCAGAAAGAGCGGCAGCACGACTGTCTGACAATACTGGACAAGATTTTCCGATGTAATGAACGCGTCTGCGCTGTAGTCCAAATGCACATCCTGCGTATTGCTCACACCAATCGCAACGGGAAACCGCCGCACTTCAACTGCGCCGCCCTCTGTAAATGGCTGTACATATTGCGGATAGTCACCCAGACAAGCATAGTAAATCATGACCTCCGCGCCATCTTTTCCACGGGCAAAAATACCGAATTCAGATAGGTAGAAGCCGTTTTCCAGTCCTCCATTGAGGTCATTGCGGTATTCAACTGTCAAGTCTACCTGTTGTCTGTTGACAATCGGCGCGGTGCTGGTTGCCTGTGCAATGGGTTTGACCAAATCGGTCAGCGCAGACGGTTCCACGCCCTCCTGCGGTGCGCCCTCTCCAACCATACATCGTGTGATGGTTAGTGTTTCCCCCGCAAGTAAGGTTGTAAGTAGCCCAATTCCTACTTTGGGGATTAAAAATCCATACATGTGCTATCACTCTCCTTCTGCTTTCAGCGGCGGCAGTTTGATTGTTACAATACTACCCATCGCACCATTGATACCTGCCTGTGTATGCAACGTTTTTGAAGGCTGATACTGCGGCAGGTTCGTTTCGTGGTAGGACGGCACGAGCGTACCGCCGACGTACAAGATAGCTTGTAATGGTTCGCTTACCGTCGCATATTCATACACAATATTTGTCAGGCTTTATGCGGTCAATCATTTCCCATAGTGCCTGCTCTTGTGCGCGTGTGGGCACTGGTACTTGCACCGATAAGGTATACTCTGTCACATCTGCGCTTGTCTTACCCTCACCAAACAGGATTGCCAGCAGTTTCCGCAGCTGCGGCAAAGTATATGGTGTCATATCGTTGAGTCTGGACAGAATTCGAAACCGCCGATCTTCTAATGAATCTGTACCGCGTGGAACAATCTCCAAAATTGTTTCCCAGCGCGATAAACCCATTTCTCCTGCAATCATGATAAATTGGTTAGTCAGCAGTTCGTCTGCATCTTGCCAAGCCTGCTCGAATTCTGGTTGTTCTGCGGCTGCAATTCCTTGAAACTCTGCATAATCTCGTACAACATACGGCAGATATTCAATCAGTTTTCGATTCATCGATGCCCCTTCCTGTCTTCATTCGTGATAGGAGTAATCGTGCCAAGTTGAGGGATATGGTCAATCTTCAAGATATAGTTCGCCGCCATGCCATTGATTTGTGTATCGGCGATATCCATAATCCCCTGCACATCAAGAATTCGGCTTTCTATCTGACTGACACGGATTACAAGCGGCTGTTCCTGTTTCGACCATGTTTGTGCTACTTCCTTAAAATAAGCGGTTATGGTGTCTGTGACATAAGAAGCCACATCTTCCCATTTCCATTCTTCCTGATATGTCAGCTTCAGCGTCAAATCAATTGCTTCCTGCTCCACGCCAGATACCTGCACGACATGCCCAATTGGCGCAAGTCCCACACCCTCTCCGGCGTTTTGCGTTGGGTCCATTGTGGTTTGCACCAACTCAATCAACTTTTCCGATGGCTTGCCACCTGTGCTGTCTGCAATGACCAGCTTCACAGTGCCCCCTATCGTTAGCTTGGTATCTGCCGCAGCTGAAAACACCTGATTTAACCAATGCTTAATTGGTTCTGATGCCTGTACGCTTTTGACCCATTCTGCTGTCCCCTGTGGCGGTATGAGTTCCGCAGGTCGGATATCACCATTCCACGGGCGATACACCTTGACCCCGCCCACCCCCGGGATTGCGCTGACCTTCTGCATATAGTCTGCACGATTGCCGCCAAACGCCTGCGCACGCAAGCTATCAAAATACCGCTGCCGGAATGCTTCGGTATCTTCTTCATTTTCACCGGGTATCAAAAGCGCGGTCACCATACAGGTTTCCAGTCCTTTGATATATTCAATTGGAATCACGACCGAACCATATTCATTGCCGCTTTCCCCTGCTGTCTCACAGGTAATCTCATACTTGCCATTCTCATCGCGACTGGCAGAAACAAAGTAGTTGCAATCTCCAATAGAAAATCGGCTGCCCATTGACAGAGCAAGGTCAACGGGTGTAATACTGAGTTCCAATACAGCAGGACTTGCCGGATAAGGAGAAAGCCCGCGTTCTGCCGCGCGTAAAATCAAATATTCTCGACTGGCAGTATCCGCAAAGGTTTCACGCAGCACGGTATCCATTGCGATATACAAATTTTGCAGTTCTACGGCTGCCGGCGCATTCCCGAGCCACACCATGGAGCCTTCACGGGTATCCAAATTCCGATTGAAAGATAACGCTTTCTCCAGCATCTGACGCAGCAATGTTTCATAAGTGATATGCTCATACATCAAACGTCCACCTCCATTTTCGTAAAAATGGCTCCAAAAATGCTCGTAACTTTGAATGCAGCCAACACCTTTTTCTTATCCTGCACGGTAAACTGAAAATCTTCCACGGCGGTAATGCGGTCATCTTGAAGCAGAGCTTCCTTGATTCTGCGCTCGATTTCCGGAATACAGTAATCTATGGGTCTGCCAATGAGGTCTTGAAACTCCACCCCATAGTTCCATGAGTAAATCAGCCAGCGATACCGCTCTACATGCAGAATGAGAAAAATTGCCTGTTCCACCGCTTTGACTTCATCAATCGTACCTGTAATGGTTTCGGTATTGTGATTCATACGAAAGGTTCTGCTGGGCAGCCTGATAAATGTAAAATCCTGTTTGAAATCATCTTGTATTTGCGGAATCATAACCATTCCCCCGTCAGCTCCGGAATTGGCTTAATGCGGTCGAACACCACAAAGCGCTTGCCCTTCTGCATCCGCATCAACAAAACCCAATCCCCAACCATAAGGGCATTATGGATTTTGATTTTCTTGCGTCCTTGAATGGGGTGATTGTGTGAGATTTCCGTTGCTGTACCGCCGCCTGTGTATGTATCCACAACTGGATGCCCATGATTGATAACAACCGACT
>CYGL01000108.1_pt1 | contig 41502 bp, 59 predicted proteins | sample 485531 | NCBI WGS metagenome assembly CYGL01 (sample SAMEA3497897, study PRJEB9818) | human gut metagenome | reverse complement strand
GATGAGACGCTGGAAGTATACACCATCAGAGGAGAGACGAGAGCTGCGTATCTTGTCGTGAATGCGCCTGCCGAATATTATGATACTTTATCGCTATCCGTTACCGGACTTACGCCTATGTACGAAATGATAGATGGCGATAATAAAGAGGATTTCGTGGGCGATGAGGTGGCGGTGAACGAATATAAGACTTATCCAAAATTCTTGCAGCCATGTGTGACCGTAAACTGGCTATTGTCAAGGATAGCGAGGAAGTCGGGCGTATCTTTCGTTTGGCAGGATGATGAAGCAAAGAAGATGTTGAACAACCTCGTTGTGCCTATCATCAACAACAAGGCAGACGACAAGACAATCATCGGTAATCTGACCGCAGACGTTAAGAGCCGTGACGGACTGGGAGCACTTTCCTTTTCCGTCAACAACTCATTGACGTCAGTCACACCAAGCACTGGCAGCGATGTACAGAAACTGACGATAACGAAGGATTGCGAACTGACCTTTGATGTGCAAGTGCAATACTACGTCAGACATCAGTTTGAAGACGCAGCGGAGATTCAGTTGCCTATGGGTGTGAAAATGACCGTAACAACACCAAGTACTACTGGAGGTGAGGCATCCACGCAGGAATACGAGTTCGGAGATTTGAAGTACGAGGATGGACAGGTTAAGTACCCGGTCGTACTACGCAGATATGCTATCGATGGCTATCTTTATTTGCTTTCGGCAGGGACAAACACTATATCGCTAAAGAAGGACGATGTACTGACGTTTGAGACTATCATGCACGGAATAAACACAGTCAACATGCCTTCCGTTTATGGCGGCAAAATCACTGCGAGCGTCAAGAGTGGGGACAGCGTTCCGATTGGTGGAAGTTTCCCTATCGGCATAAACCTGCCTGAAATCGAGATAACAAACTTCATTAAGTTTCTGGCTTTGATAACTGGCTCGTTCCCTAGACAGCTGACAAATAGCACGCAAGTACAGTTCGTTATGTTTTCCAGCGTCTGGAGCAACAAGGCGAATGCCTACAACTGGAGCGGAAAACTCATTCCGTATGACCGCCAAGGTGCACCACGGAAAAGCGAGTATTCCGTTTCAGACTTTATGCAACACAACCGCTACAAGTGGAAGGAAGACGAAGAGACAACCGGGGACTATGATGCAGACCTCGTAATCAGCAACCAGACTTTGGACTATGAGCAGGACACGTGGACGCTACCTTTTGCAGCCAGCGATGACAACCGCATACCGATAAGAACACTGGATTCTTTCGGCATGAAGAATGGTGGAGAGTATAAGGGATGCAAGGAGCGAATAATGACGCTAAGAGAGGATAAGGAGCAAGCTGCACTTCGATTTGGTATTGACCTTCAGAACATATTCGATACGAAGTACAAGCAGCTTGCAGCAAGTATCGCCAGGGCGCACGTAATCACGGAACGGCTCAACCTGTCGGATTTGGATATACTAGATTTTGACGAAACGAAGCCAGTGTACCTTGCGCAGTACGGAGCGTATTTTGCGGTTCTTGAAATCAAGACCACAAGCAGCGGATATTGCGAGGTTACAATGATAGAGTTGAACAATTAAAAAGAGCGAACTATGGTAAGTGAAGACAAACAGCAGATTCTTGACATCAAGGTCAAGTACGAGGATGCAATCTATGGCATCATCAGATACAAGGAAAAGATAGACCAGCTAAAGGCAAGCATCAAGGACTTGCAGCAGCAGGAAAAAGACAAGACCATCACGACCAACGAAATGAAGGTGCAGACGGAAGCCATCAATGCAACCATCAAGGAATATCAGTACAACGTGCGTGCCCTGCAGAAGGAAATCCAGAACAACGTGCGCACCGAAAACGAGCAGGAGGGCAGCTTGAAACAGCTGCGTGCCCAGCTTTCCAATGCCACCAAGAAATACGATGAAATGGCGAAGGCAGAACGTGAGGGAGCGAAGGGGCAAGCCCTAGCCCAGCATATCAACGAGATAACTGACAAGTTGAAGTTGGCTGAGGAGGAGACGCAACGATATTATCGCAACGTTGGCAATTACTACAACTCGATGATGCAAGCAGCAGATGACCTGCAGGGGACGGAGTTCTTTGGTATGGATATTGTCAATGATACCGAGGTTAGCAACATCATCAAACTGGCGCAGAATATGGATGGACTGACAGACAAGCTAAAGGCGTTCGGTAAGACCGCAATCGGCTTGGTTATGAATCCATATTTTGCTGCACTCGCTGGCGTTGTCGGTGTTGGTATGACATTCAAGTGGTTCTATGACTACAACAAGGGATTGATGGAAGCCACACGACTGACAAAGGAATTCACCGGCTACACCGGGGAAGCATTGGAGACGATGAGGAACAGCATCGCAGCCACAGCGGACACGATGGGAAAGGATTTTAAGGATGTTCTCGGAACGGCTGACAACATTATGGCTAATTTCCATCTATCGGGCGAGCAGGCGATGGACGTAATCAACAAGGGCTTTGCGAGCGGTGCAGACCTATCGGGCGATATGTTGCAGAAGATACAGCAGTATGCGCCTACCTTCCACGATGCAGGAATATCGGCAGACCAGATGGTGGCTATCATCCAGCAGACACGTAGCGGTATTTTCAGTGACAAGGGTCTCGACATCATCGATATGGCTAGCAAGAAAATCCGTGAGATGAGCAGCGGTACGGCTTCAAGCCTTGATGCTATCGGCATTTCAAGCAAGCAAGTGCAGGAAGACCTAGCCAAAGGAACGAAAAGCACCTTCGATGTTATCCAAGAGGTCAGCACGAAGATGAAGAACTTCGGAGCGGACAGCCAGCAGGTGGGAGATATACTGAAAAACGTCTTCGGAAAGCAGGGAGCGCAAGCAGGTATTCAGCTTATCGAACAGCTCGACACGATGAGCACCAGCCTTGACGAAGTGAAGAAACAGACTGGAACTTGGGGAGATGTGCAGCTGGAGAACATCAAGTTACAAAAGGAACTGAACACCTATATGAGTTCTATGTTCGATTTCAGTCAAAAGGGCTTTGCATCAATAATCACGGCAGGAAAACAATTCGGAACGAAGGTGCTCATTCAGATAATGAAGGGTTTGTTCAACACCATCAACTACTTCATCGACTGGTACAATGAGAGCCTTCTGTTGCGAGGGATAATCAATGCGATAGGCATAAATTTCCGCTTGATGTGGAATGCAATAAAGCTCGTATGCAATCTAGCAATAGACGCATTCAAGAGGATGGGCTTTGCAGCCAAGGGCATGCTTGATATACTCGAAGGTATCGTGACTTTCGACCTATCCAAGGCACAGAAGGGATTCAAGGAGATGTTCGATATATCCGGCACAATCAAGGAAGCATGGCACGACATCAAGAATGCTGGTATCGAGATAGGAAACACATTCGCTGACGGATTCGAGAACACCGTTCACGGAAGACTGAACCATCTGAAGCTTGCGAACCTAGACGGTGGAGCGACCAGCAGCGAGCCAACGAACGGAAACCAGGGAACGACACCAGCAGCCAAGGGCAGCACTGCCAAGACAAAGGCGCAGATAGCCAAGGAGAAAGCGGAAGCCAAGGCAGAAGCAGAGCGCAGGAAGAAGCAGGAAAAGGAATTGCAGGCACAGATTGCTCTTATCCAGTTCCAGTACAACGAGCAAGTAATGGACGCTAAGAAGCGATACCTCGCAGGCATGTACGACAGCGAGCGAGACTACAACAACGACCTCGAACAGCTGGAGAAGAACATGGTGGCACGAAGCATTGACGCATACGTGGCGGCAGGGCAAATCGGAGCGGAAAAGGCGCAGGAAATGCAGGCAAAACTGCTCGACATCATGATAAAGGCGAAAGCGGACATCAAGAACCAAGCAAAGGAGATTGTTGACGAAATCAACCAGGAGTTCGAAGACGCAGAGAAGGCACGCAAGGATGCAGACATCATGAACGGTGGAACTGGAGAGGAAGACGATGCAGCCAAGCTGGAGAGATACAAGGCTTTCCTACAGAGCAAGCTGGACGCATACAAGGACTATGCAGCCGTGCAGGAACAGCTGCAGCAGGGACTGCACGATACAACTTTGCATTTGCAAGCTGAGGAAAACGAGAAAAAGAAGCAGTTGACAGAAGAACAACTTCAAAACATGAAAAACTATATTTTGGCAGTTGGAGATGCTTTTGTCGATTTCTTTAATAGTGAAGATAAATCTTTTCATTCTTTTCTGAAATCTTTACTTAGCTCTTTGCTGGATGCCGTAGAGATAGCCATGGAGGCACAATACATTGAAATCCTAGGAAGAGGCTTAGCTAAACTCGGATGGGCAGGCGTGGCAGACGCAGCAGCGAAACTCGCATTGCTTAAAGCAGCCTTTGCAGGAGCAAAAGCACTCGTCAAGGGTTTCTCCACTGGTGGCTACGTCCAAGGCTCTGGAACCGGAACAAGTGACAGCATCCCGGCAAGGCTTTCCAATGGCGAGAGCGTAATGACCGCCAAGGCGACTTCGATGTTCAGCCCGATATTATCCGCATTCAACCAGCTAGGCGGTGGCGTTCCTATCGTAGCAAACAACGGAGGCAGCAACATCGGCATGGATATGCTGGCGGCAGCTGTAGCTAGAGGGTATCAGATGGCTCCACAGCCAGTAGTGAGCGTTGAGGAGATAAACCGCACCCAGCGGAGAGTGCAGACGATAGAGAATATCGGCAGGCTCTAAGGTTACAGTTATTTTATCAAGATTCGCGTTCTGAGCTGTTTTCGCTTGAAGGTGGTAAAGTTACACACCCAAGGCAATAAAAGCCGCTTAGAGCGCAAAATTTGGGCTTGTTTAGAAAAATTAACTGCTTATGAGATAAACATACCGAAAATAATTGTATCTTTGCAGTGTTTTAAAACTTAAAATCACGATTAAATGGCAAAACTAAGAATATACAACGACATCGACAGCCAAGACAACAAGTTTTGGTATCAATGGTGGGGAGGCAACTGCGTATGCTTTCAGGATATAGATGCTTTTGCAGCAAGCATACCGAAAGATGATGACACCATCGATATGCGCATCTTCTGCAATGGCGGCTCTGTAGTCGAAGGCTGGGCGATTTACGACCGACTGCGGCAGAGCGGAAAGAAGATTTCCTGCACCGTAGAGGGCAAGGCAGCATCCATGGCAACAATCATCATGCTCGCAGCACCAAAGGAGAGCCGTAAGGCATACGAGAACGCTGCCTTCCTGCTGCACAATCCGTGGGTTCCTGGCTGGGGGTTGGGCGACCAGCTGAACGCAAAGGACTTGAAGAACCTGGGCGAGGAAATGCAGATGTGGCAGGATAAGATGGTGGACGCATACGTAGAGCGGTGCGAGTGCGACCGGGACGAGATTCAAGCCCTGATGGATAAGGACATCTTCATCAACACCAGCGAGGCTTTGCGCCTAGGTCTTATCAGCAGCACCGTTCCAGCACTCAGCGCAAGCGCATCAAAACGCAATATCGAAAATTTTATTAATTCAAAACAACAAAATCCAAAAGCAATGGAGAAGAAAACAGAAGTAAAGGCTTCTCTCCTCGACAAGATTTTCGCCAAGTTGGGCGTGAAGACACTGGAGGAAGCAGAGCAGGTGGTTGAAGAGCCACAAGCCAAGGCAGAGCCAAAGGCGATGGAACTCAACACATCGGACGGTCAAGTTCTGACCGTTGAGCGTGAAGAGGGAGATCCGCAAGTTGGCGACAAGGCAAGTCCGGACGGAACTTTTGAAATGCCGGACGGTAAGACAATTGTTGTCGAAGACGGTGTAATTACCGACATTCAGACCGCAGACGATGAGGAGACGGACGACACCGACAATGAGGGCGGTGAAGGCGGTAAGGGCGGCAGCGCATCAAGCACCGACAACGAAACCGTAGCCAAGTTGAAGCAGCAGGTAGCAGCACTCAAACAGCAGTTGAACGACACCAAGGCACAGCTGGCAGGCGCACAGAAACTCGCAAAGAGCAAGGAAGACATGCGCATCCTGAATGCCGTGAAGATGGCAGGCGGTGCTGAGAAGGTGCTGGCAGGCTACAGCAGCCACTACCAGCCAGCGCAGAGACAGCCAAGCGGCAAGGGCGCAGGCGACAACGTGAACCCAGTCGAGGAAGGCAAGAACGCCATCAAGGAGAGACTTGCCAAGCTCCACAAAAAAGGCAAGAAATAATCAAGTATTAACCCATTAAATCAAAAGAAAATAATGGCAGGATTTACAAAAAAGCAACTCGAGAACCTTAAACTCGAGCCAGAAAACCTCGCAAGCATCAAGGATGCAGTGCAGGAAACCTTCTACAAAGATGAGGATTTTTCTTCATTCGTGAACATCATGAAGGTCAAGAACGATGATCCTATCGCACTTATCGGTGAGATGGAAATGGTCGGTAAGGCAGGTGGCGGTTGCGACCCTACCTACGAAGAGAAGGGTATCGCAAACTCTCAGAAGCGTTGGGAACTCGGACAGTGGGAAATCCCTATCAAGATTTGCTACGAGGCATTGAAGGGAACTATCGCAGAATACAGTCTCAAGACTGGTACAGCCATTGGCGACCTCACCAGCACCGACTTCATGACCATCTACACCGATGCACTCCAGCGAGCCATGCAGCAGATGATTTGGCGTTTCGGTTGGTTTGGTGACAAGTCGGCAGCACTGGCAGGAGCAGGTGGCGGCAAGCTGACAGCAGGCTCAGACGTTAGTATGTTCAACGTCTGCGATGGTCTGTTCAAGCGCATCTTTACAGCCACAGCGACCAAGAACCACACAGCCATCGCAGCCAACAGCGAGACCACGGCAGCAGCGCAGGTTTCTGCATTGCGCAAGAAGGGTGCAGCTACAGCAGTCGTAGACGCAATCTTGATGGACGTAGACACACGTATCATTGACGATAGCGATGCAGTGTTGCTCATGACGCGCTCGCTGGCTGACGCACTGACATACGACATCAAGCAGACCTACAACCTCATCATGCCATGGGAGAAGGTGTTCGATGGTTTCGATGTTGCGACCTACAACGGAGTGAAGATTGCACGTGTCGGAATCTGGGACAGAATGATTAACGCATACGAGAAGGGCGAGACGACAATCAACCTTCCACACCGTGCGGTCTTCTGCAACCCTAAGCACCTCATGGTGGGTACTGACGCTGACGCACTCATCAGCGACCTCGACATCTGGTTCGAGAGAACTGAGCGCAGGAACTATCTCTACGCTACCGGTAAGATTGGCACGGCTCTCCTCGACGAGAACATGATCCATGCAGCTTACTAATCGCTCCAAATTTTCAGTTTAGTATTAAGTTATTTTTGACAATCCTCAACACCCACAAAACGGTGTTGGGATATAACAATTAAAAACGAATTAATATGGCAACAACTTGCGAGAGCCTTATCGCCCAGGACATCATCATCCCTTGCGAAGACCAGGTAACAAAGGGATTGGAGGGCGATGGACTTATCATCAACCGAGACGACATCGACTTCACCAAGTCCGTTGTCGAAGGCAATACGATTAAAACATTGGTCTTGAAGACTGGCAAGAAAGCATACGCCATCCGGCAGGAGGGCAGCAAGCCATTCACTGGAACCAAGACCGAGCTGACCGTTGGCACGTATCGCAACAGCTGGAAGAACACCGTGACAATCGTGGTGCTGGCGAACACACCCGATGTTTGCGCAAATATCATTGACGGCTTAGCAAACGGAAAGTATGTTATCATTCTTCGCAACCTTTCAAAGGGAGCGGACGGAAGTGCAGAGTACCAGGTATTCGGATATGCGCAGGCACTGAAGGCAAGTGCAGGCGAGAACGACAAGTACTCAGACGATACCGAGGGCGGCTGGCTTATCACGTTGGAAGAGGAGAGTGTGCCAAAGGCAGCATATTTCTTCTTTGACACCGACAGCGAGACCACGGCAGCCAAGTACGACAGCCTTAAAACAGCCGTAGGAGGTTAAGCCATGACCTACGAGGAAGCGACAGCCAAGGTCGGGGAGTTGAAGGCACGGTTTGATAGTCCCTTTGATGCAACCGACAAGGCAGTTATCGAAACTCTATATTTCGAGGTAACACGAAAGCGGTTCGTGCCAACGACCTGCCAGCAGTGTTACCACGATGCTTTGATTGAAATTTATCTAAAACTCAAAAAAGAAAAGGCAATGCCAAAAACATGTAATTACGCTATGAAGGCAGGCTTCATCATTTCCTGCCCGGATTTCTACCATGGTAAGATTTTCACGAATGAGAACCTGACCGACAAGGTAGCGCATGAATATCTGACGAAGTACCCACAGATGGAGAAATACTTTCAGAAGATACCCAGCGATGAACTCATCGAGAACAAGCAGCAGCCAGAAGGCAGCGACAGCGGTGCAGATGATACAGCAGGGAAAGATTCTGCCGAAAAAGCAGCAGGCAGCGACAGCGGTGCAGATGATACAGCAGGGAAAGATTCTGCCGAAAAAGCAGCAGGCAGCGACAGCGGTGCAGATGATACAGCAGGGAAAGATTCTGCCGAAAAAGCAGCAGGCAGCGACAGCGGTGCAGATGATACAGCAGGGAAAGATTCTGCCGAAAAAGCAGCAGGCAGCGACAGAAGAAGACATCGACAAGCCGAGAAAGCAGGCAAGGAAGAGTAACAAACACAGGCAAAACGACACAAGCAATATGAACGTTAAAACAGTTAAAAAGCCAAAGCGAAGGGTTGATATGGCTACGTCAGCCGATTCAAGATGCAGGCATACGGATATGATAATCTTTATCCGCAGAACCTCGCACGCATCACGGAAGCCAGCGGTACGGCAATGCTGTGCCTTAACCGCTACGCCCGATTAGTTGAGGTTACGGCTTCGATAGCGACATTCTAGCAGCGTTAGCGATGAACCAGCAAGGGGATACGGCAGACGATTTGCTTCGGAACGTAGCGCAAGACCTTGCGAGGTTTGGAGGCTTCGCCCTTCACGTAAACTACAACGTTCTAGGGCAGGTGTCGAGCGTGAGCCACGTACCCTTTGAGAATTGCCGCCTTGAAGAGACGGACGACAAGGGGAGCGTGGCGCACGTCTTGCTGCATCCAGACTGGGAACAGAAGAAAACGAGAAACGGCAAGCGGTTGATGGTGAACGATAAGACTATTGAACGCATCAACATTTTCAATCCCGACCACGACATCGTCCTTGAACAGATTGAAAACGCAGGAGGCATCGACAGCTACAAAGGGCAGATTCTGTGGCAGAGCCTAGACGGACAGTTTATTTATCCTACAGCCAGCTATGATTCAGCCATCACGGAGATTTCGACCGATGAGGGACTGGGAAACGTGAAGATGAGAAACGTCCGCAACAACTTCCTCGTATCATGTATGCTCGTAACCAAGAAGGGCGTGCCTAAGTTCAACGAGGAAGGCGAAGAGGTGGAGAGCGGACAGATGATTTCCGATGAAGACCTTTTGCAGTTCCAAGGGGACGAGAACACAGCAAAGATTTTAGCTGTAGAGGTGGAGAACGAGGAAGACGAACCGAAGGTTGTCGCCTTCCCGACAAAAAACTTCGACAAGGAGTTTTCCGTGACCGACAGCAGCGTTATCGAGCGCATCTACGCACAGTTCCACCAAGAACTCTTCTACTCCATCCGTATTGGCAAGCTGGGATTCAGCGGACAAGTTATGCAGGACGCTTACGAGTACTATGCAGGCGAAGTGACGACCGAGCAGCGATTCATCGAGCGAGCCTTCAGGAAGATTTTCAAGAACTGGCACGACCCAGCCATTCAGAACCTAGACCCCAAACTTCAGCCGCTAAAGTATATCAGCAGCGAGGTGGCAGGGAACAACACGATAGATTGATTGAGCCTATGGGAGAACAGAGAAAACAACTTATCACGGTTGATCAGTTCCGAGAACTGGCACGACCGACCAGCACACACCTAGATGAGGATGATGTGAACGCATACATTCGGGAATGCGAAGATGCAAACATCATACCAGCCATCGGGTATGAGCGGTTCAAGGCAGCGACCGAGCAGGGAGAGTGGGGCGATTCAGTATTGCCCGATTTCCAGCCTGCAACTTTCCTGGACGGTGGCGAATACACCACCAATAAGAATGGAGATTGCAGCCAAGAAGAAACCAAGGTACAGAAGTACACAAGCGGAATACGCAAGGCACTCGCTTATTTCACGTATGCGAGACTTTTTCGTGCCGATGGCACAATTATAAGCCGAGCAGGTGGAATACGCCATAGAGACGATTATTCAGACCATGTTCAAGATGTATCGAACAACAAGCAATACAACGACATCATGGATATGGCAGAGAGATATTTATCCGATGCACTCGAATACCTCAAGGCATTCACCTCGAAAGGGGAAGTGAAGCCACAGCGAGGGTCGAGGGCACACATTCACGCAATAGGCAACTAAAAGCACATAAGCTATGAACGAGGATATTCAAAAAATGCTCCGTATGGCAGAGCTGATACGAGATGCAACGCAGGTTGGAGAAAACACAGCGGTGCGTGTCGGCACGGAAATTTACGACATCGTTGTCGAATTAAACAGGATGCTTGCCATGATAGACGATAAACTGGAGAACGATGCGGTCGTTAGGATTATCAAGAGTGAACTCGCCAAGATAACAATAACGGAAGCGCAAATTGCGGATGGGGCGATAACGGCGGCGAAGCTTGCCGATGGCTCTGTAAAGAACAGACACCTAGCATCCAATTGTGTGACCTCAGACAAGCTCCAGCCGGGAGCGGTCAAACACGACCATCTGACCAAGGACTGTATATCAACTGGAAACATCAGAGACGGCAGCGTGACAGCAAAAAAACTCGGAACGGATATCTACAAGGACATCTCAAACAGAGTGACCGACATCGTGACGAAGGACTTTCCACCAGCAATCACGGAGGAACAGATAACAGATATTACTAGTAAATAACAATTTAAAACAATAGATTATGCAATTTTTAGACGCAATTGGACTTGCTTACTTTTGGGAGAAGATTAAGAACTGGGTAGGCAAGAACTACCTTTCATTGAAAGGTGGAATTCTTACTGATTATCTATATTTTAAAGGCGGTGCCGGAATATTAGCTAAAGAATCAGATGAATCCGTAGAATTTGGTTTAACAGCCAGTTTCATTTCCGCTAGTGCAAAAGGTGAGAATGGAAAATTAAAAGAAACATTCACTGTAGAAGCAGCCACTGGCAATGTTTTATGTGGAGAGTCAACCGCATCGAAATTTGTCAAGACCAACGGCACTGCAATCCAAGTGTTGATGGCAGACGGAAGCGTGAGAACTTTGAATACTAGCTACGGCATCGCAGGTCTAGATGCCAACGGCAACGTGCCACTTGCCAACCTCGGCAATCTCGACACCACGGTGGCAGAGGTAGTGACCGCATTACCAACGAGCAACATCAAGCGGCACATTTACCTCGTAAAGGATTCCGATACCGCCAACAATAAGTATGCTGAGTACGTCTACACTGGAGACATTTCGGCAGCGTACGATTCGACAAAGTGGGAGAAGTTGGGAGATTTCCGTGCTACAGTAGACCTTGCTGATTATGCTAAGAAAAGGGATGCAGTTAACCTTCATACCATTATATTGAACAAAACAGCTATTGGTAATACACAGCAAGGACTAATTGAGGAGCAGCGTATAAAGTTCTTAAATATAGATGATAATGACTCGTTAGAGATAACATTTGAAAATGCCACAACAAATATGGCAGGCTTCATGTCTGTACAAGACAAGAATAAACTGGACAGAATTGCAGAAAATGCCAATAACTATTCCCTTCCACTTGCAGCCAACGGTACACGAGGGGGTATCCAAGTAGGCTATGCAGCCAACGGAAGAAACTATCCAGTGCAGTTGAGTGGAGAGAAAGCATACGTTAATGTTCCATGGACTGACACGAACACCACCTACGACTTGTCGCCTTATGCTAAGACAGCAGACGTAAATGCAGCCTTAGCAAAGAAGGTTGACGTGGTAAGCGGAAAGGGGCTTTCGACCGAAGACTTCACGGCAGCACTCAAAACCAAGTTGAACGGCATCGCCACTGGCGCAACAGCAGACAGTGCAATAACTACAACAGAGATAGATGCATTATTTGCTTAATAATAATTTTAAAAATTAATTAATATGAAGTTTTTAGATTTAAATGGATTAAACCATTTTTGGACGAAAATAAAATCAAGTTTTGGCACAGCTATTGTTAATAGTTCTTCTTATATAACTGAATTAGACAACGAAGGACATGCGAATATTCCATTTGTTACAAATCATCAGATTGTTTTCATAGATGCACAACGTAGTATCAATGTATATAATTGGTTTCAAAAGGCATCGAGAGGAGGTATCCTGGAGACAACCTTCGCTGGAGACTTCTTGACAGGTTTAATTTTTTGTAAAAGCAATAATGGTATTAGCTTCTTGTATCAAGTAAAAATGATACAATCAAAGCCAGTATTTAGTAATATTAATTTTTTGTCAACGAACTTTGCTAACTATATACGCTTAATTAAGAAGGATGATAATACCCTTGTTATTGCAGAGTTTATTCAAAACAAGCAAAACTAAAATAATTTTAAAATTTTAAAATACACTATTATGAGAAAAGTACTGGTAGAGCAAAACCAGTAACTCCTAAAGCAGGAGTTACTAAAACCTCAAGAAGATATGCTTGTGGTGGTAAACTTGAACTCTAAGTCGCTGACTTTAGAAATTTAAAAGTAAGACAATATGAAGAAGAATAAGAAACAATTACATGAAGCACTGGCTGTGCTTCTTACTAAATTATCATCGGCAAGGGACAATCCCCTGCTGATGGATAACTACGCTGTAAAAGCCTTGCGCACGGTTCTTTTGGATTTTAAGGAATCGGGCGAGCTTCACGAAGCATACAAGGAGCAGATACAATCCACGCTGGAGAGTGACAACCCCTGGATAGATATGATGATGAAGTCAATTGGCGCAGATTCTTCTATTAAGAAGGGTATGACCGATGAAGCAATTGACGGCATGATTGATTCTATGTTAGGAAACGATTAAAACATTTTATTATGAATGACAAGGAGAAAGAACTGTGGCGAGTTATAGACAACGTAATCAAGTGTTGCGCCATTGAACTGCCGGACGGAAAGTTAAGTATTACGAGAGCAGACGTTCTCGGCAAGTCGAGAGCAGAAAATCTCGTAATGACACGATGTATGGTCGTTGAGCAGATGATACACGCAGGATTCAGTGTAACGACCATTGCGACCGTTCTAAACCGCACCGTTCCAGCTGTGAGACATCTTGCAAAGATGTCATACACTTATATCAGCACGTCAAGGGTCTATCGACTTGCCACGGCACAAGCGACCCTGCTAAACAAGGACGTTGAGCCGATTTGTATTTAACACGGAAACAAAAAGAAAATAACCAAAAGCGTTCTTTGACAATAATTCGATAAATACCAGTGTACTAACTTTTTGGAGTGAGCCAAAAATCAGAGTAACTTTGCAGCGGATTCCAATATTTGGTTTCCGCAACGTAATTAACTCAAAATTTTATGGCAGACACTATCGAGAAAGTTTATTGCACTGGGGACGGTGGCAATGACAACCTAGCAGCAGCCTTGCTCGCTAGAGGTAGAGACAATGATCCAGCAACGATGCTGGCAGCAATGAACGGTGGTATGGGTGGAGGTTGGAACAACCCTTTCGCCTACATGATGATGTTGGGAATGTTCCGCTTCATGTACGGTGATGGCTGGAACGGACAGAACGGCAACGTTCAGCGTTCCGAAATCCAGTCTCAGATTGACAGCCTTCGCACTCAGATGAGCGACAACCACAACAGCGACTTGTTGATGGGAGCAATTCAGGGCAACAACCAGGACTTGAAGACCTTGGCGGCTAACTTGAACTGCGACTTCAATGCATTGCAGTCTTCTGTTTGCGGCATTCAGGCAGCAATCCAAGATGTAGGCGGCAAGGTTGGTTTCAGCGCAGAGCGAGTAATCAACGCAGCGAACCTCGGAAACCTCAACATCATCCAGCAGTTGAAGGACTGTTGCTGCACCACCCAGCAGAACATCAACCGTATGGGCTACGAGAACCAGCTGGGGCAGAAGGACATCATCAACGCAATGCAGCAGGGGTTCTGCTACACCAATACTGGGCTGGAGCGAGGTTTCAGTAACCTCGGCAACCTCATCCAGACGGTCGTTTGCGACTTGAAGAACTCGGGCAAGGACAACACCCAGCGCATCGTTGATGTTCTCAACAACCACTGGCAGCAGGACTTGCAGATTCAGCTCGAGGACAGCAAGCGCAGAGAACAGACTGGTTTCATTATCCAGCAGCTGAAGACCACCACGACCACCACTGGAGCGTAGGCGGTCTGAACAAAATCTATCAAGGGGCAACTCGCTGTTCTATCAGTGAGACCCCTTTTTGTCTATTTATCGAATTATCTAAAAAGAGCGCATTATGGAATTTAAAAATATACAGAGAAATCACCCGGTCTATCTGCTAGACAAGCAGACGGTGGAAGTTAAGGAAGGCAAGGTCGTAGACAACCAGCCGCACATCAACACTGGCATCGCAACCATTTCCAGCAGCGGACAGCCAATGCGAGACGTAACAATCGAGGTGGAGGGAAAGCAGACCATCTACACCATACCCGAACACCTCGGAGTTACCTTTGCAGGCGAAACCGTACTGGCAACCGACAAGGCAGACCTTCTGCCCGAAGTCGGGAAATTGGTAAATGAAGCCGATGAGATAATCAAGGCATACGAGCCAAGCAAGGAGCGGAAAGCCAAAGGCGAAGAACTTCTTGCAGCTTTGAACCCGGCAATCAAGGAGAAGCAGGAAACGGAAAAGCGTTTCAAGGCACTTGAGGGCGATATAAGCGGCATTCGTGGCATGGTTAAGCAATTACTCGACAAACTAGGATAGGAGGGCGCACAATGAAGAAATAATCGTTTTGCGCCATTCTTGCGACAGCGAGGAAGAGCGACACCAGCACCAAGAGAGCGACATCATCCACGGCTTACCATACGAGAAGGCAGCAAAGGCACTCATGGGAGCCAGTGGTTACGTGGCATACGTTGCCAAGCACGGCTACCATTTTACGAAGCAGCTAGCAATCAAGGCAAGCGAGCAGATGAAGAACGTAGACGGAACGAGCCACCGATGGACGGTAGACGAAATCCGGCTGGCGACAAACAACGAGATAATCTCGAAGGGCACGACCCTCGGGGATATTCTCTATTTGGCAAATATGGCTTATGCGGACTTCTACCCGAAGGTAATCAAGACCGAGAGCGACTGCGTACAGTATGCTATTGCCGTAGCCAGTGATCCGGACGGATACGAGGGTATGGCATTCTGCAGGTGGACAGCAGACATCATCGGAAAGGGCGTTACCATTGACTGGGAAAAATTGGAATAACCAAAAAAATAAATTGATATGAGCGAAGTATTTCACGATTTTCAGGTGCACCACCTTTATTTGTGCGCCCTAGTAATTTTTATCTGTTTCGCTACAATTCTGATAGCGATGACAATTGACCTGATAGCAGGCATACAGAAGGCGAAGGAACTGCATGTTGCAAGAACGTCAACCGGGTTGAAGAAGACGTGCGACAAGGCGAAGAAGTATTTCCCGACATTCGGTATTGCTTCGCTTATGGACGTGGCTACGTGTATTATCTCCCCCTTCCCTCTGTTCGCTATCGCATGGACGGTGTATCTGCTTTTGTGCGAGTTTAAGAGCATCCGAGAGAAGGCATACGAGAAGGCAGAGATACGCAAGCAAGACCGGACGATGCAGGTGATCCTCGAGAACAAGGACGAAATTGCGAAGGCGGTTGTCGAGATAATGAAGGAAGAGCGGAAGAAAGGAGGAGATAATGAGAATAACTAGAGCGCAACTGGTTAAGGTAATGCCGAATGCAGGAAGCAGGGCAGACACCTATCTGCCAATCATTAACGGATGGGCAGAGCATTTCCGTATCAATACCCCTTTGCGAATGGCGCACTATCTCGCCCAGATAGCCCACGAAAGCGGAGAGTTGAGATATACCAAGGAACTGGCAAGCGGCAGAGCCTACGAGGGCAGGAAAGACCTAGGCAACACCCAGCAGGGCGATGGCGTGAAGTATAAGGGCAGGGGTCTTATTCAGATAACTGGCAGGGCGAACTACCGGAAATATGCCAATTATTGCGGCTTCGATGTTGTGGGCAGTCCCGAACTCCTGGAGCGTTCTCTGGAAGCAACGAAATCCTCGATGTGGGTATTCGACACTTTCGGCTGCAACGAGTTGGCAGACCAAGACAACTTGAAGGCTATCCGCAGGAAGATAAACGGAGGGTACAACGGACTGGCAGCTTGCGAGAAGTATTTGAAGCGAGCCAAGCAAGCCTTGGAAATTAGTATGCTTACGTAATAAACATCATGATTAAAGCGAATAAAGTATGGAAAAATCAAGAAAAGGGCGAAATTTGCGTTCTGTGGCGTTATTTTTCGCTGTCCTTATAATTACCCCACTTTTGATTTTGGGCTGTTCCTGCGCAAAATCAGCCACAAATAACACGGTCTATCACGACAGCGCACACACCAGTGTAAGACGTGACAGCGTGAACAAGCGGCAGATCCACTGGCAGGACACCCGGCAGTACGACAGCATATTCAAGCATGACAGCGTGCTGGTGTACATCAAGGGCGACACCGTAATCAAGGAGCGGTGGCACAACCTTACGACCACCAGATGGAAGACAACGACCAAGACAGACACCATCGTAGGCGATACCTATGTTTTCGTAACCGACACCGTAAAGGTCAAGTATTACGTTAACCGATACAAGACCAAGGAGGTAGAGAAGCCAGTGGGCACATGGCATAAGATAAGATTATTCGCTGGCGATTGCGTATTACTATTCCTGGCAATCTTTGCGGCTTGCTGGATAAAGGAGCGCATCAAAAAGAGAGTTCAATAGGGTTCAATATAATATCAATCTTTAAAAGGGCAGGAAGCGCAGGAGAGCGTTTTTCTGCCCTATTTTTGTGCCGAGAACACTTTTCATTGAGAGAAAAGGGGTAGGGGATATGAGAGTTAGATTATATATTCATTCAAACTAAGGCGTGCGGGTTATTATTATATAGAGTGTGGAAAGCGTACCGAAAATAGCCGAAAGCGTACCGAAAATAGCCGAAATCAGCTAAAAACAGCCATGCTTACGACATAAACAGCCAACAAAAGTTAAAATATTAATATCTTTCGGGAAAAGTTTTGGTGGAACCGAAAAATATTAATATCTTTGCATCGTGTTTAGGAGATAAGCACAGTTAAACATTCAGTAACTAAGCCCTAGGCAACACGGTTAAGCCAAAGAAAAATGAAAAAGTCAAATTCAAACGTTTTAGAGTTTACTACAAAGTTTATCAACTCAAACTTTCGCATCAAGGTCTTCGGACGCACAGAGGATGGCAAGAAGATAAACACACTCGTAGGAGTAAGCGGAATCTTGAAGCTCATCGGAGCGGAACTTTTTAACAAGTTCATCAAGCGAGCATTGAAGGCAGGTCTGGACGCTTGCCGCTGCGCACTCAGGAGAGGTTTGACAGTAACATTGTATGCTAAATAATCAAGGGAGGGCGAAGCTATGAAGAAGTATTTTGTAAACGGCAAACAGATTTCAGAGACAGAAGCAATCTTGATCGATATGGAGAATAAGAGATTGCAGCAGAGCAACAACATTGCAGACTGGGCAGGTATTCAATTTATAATTCAAAGATAGGAGACAAGACAAATGAAAATTATCGACTACAAGAATTTTGGTTTGGACTTGAACGGCTCAATCTTGATTAACGGAGAAAAGAGCTACATCGCAGTGACAGCATCCAAAAGCCAAGCTTTCCGAAGTATGAAGGGAGCGGAGAAGTTTATGGCGGCTAGAGAATATCAAAGAATTTAATAACCAGCAGGGCGCAAGCCCTGCACAAACAAGTAGAAACAATGGAGAAAATGAAATATTCCGTAATGAAGAAAGACGATGAGGGTGTTGTAACTGAGCACTGGAGATACAAGACCAGACGAGCTGCAAAGGCTTGCTTGAACAGAATGATGAAGCGCATTCTTGCTAGCGAGTACGTAACAGTCGGGGAGGTAGGCATCAATTACTTCAAGGTCGTAGGTTCAACTTTCGCACACAACGAGTTTATCTCTAAGTACTACATTCAACAGAATTATTAATCAGCAGGGCGCAAGCCCTGCACAATATATCAAGATATGAAGGAATACGACAAGATACCAGCACAAGCAGTGGTCGAGGTAACGACCAGCTGGGGAAGAACCTGCCTGCGAGAGATTGGGCGAGACCTAAAGGAAGGCACGGTGCTCGATGGCTATTATTATCCGGTAAGCAAGGCTTTCGACTTTAATTGGAAGGGAGAGGGCGCAATGCTGTGGATCGGGGACAATGGAAGGCTTGTCAGTCTTGGAGAAGGGCAAAAGCATAAATACATGATGCTTGGTCGCCTTCTCTCTGATTGCAAGTACTTCCTGCGCAACCCATACGAGCGACACCTCTATTTCCCGAGCATCGCCCGGCACATGAAGGAAATGCGCCAGTACTGGCAGGAGTTGAACATCAAGCCCGACTGGTTAAGCTACAAGCAGATTGGCAGGCTCGAGCACAAGATGAACAGAATGAAAACAAAGTTGGATAGACAATTTAAAAAAGACAGAAGACAATGACAGAACAAGAGTACAGAGAAGCACTTCGCGAAATCAACGTGAGGGCAGAGAATGAGAGAAGAATACTGGCAAGAGCATTTGCTTTTGAGCACAGCCCAGTTTTGGTAGGAGATTATATCAGTGACCAATGCGACACGATAAGGGTTGAAAGATGGGAGATTGTGAATAGAACCCACGAATACAACTCCTTGCCTTGCCTGGTATATCGCGGTATGACCTGCAAGAAGAATGGCACGCCACGCAAGAACCCGAAGAAGTGTAGCATCTATCAGTGCAACCTTTTGCGAGTAAATGGAGAACCAGTAAAAAATCACGGATATGGAGAATAGAAGAAACATCAAGAGAACGAAGAAGGGCACTGGCGCAACGGTCAAGCTAGTTGGCATACAGATAGACAACGACCTGCTGCCGTACCTCAACGCACTACCAAACAAGTCACGATTTATCAATGATTTGTTGAGGAAGAATTTTTTTGGAAAATAATTTGGTGGTTTCGAAGGAAAAGCGTACCTTTGCATCACTGAATGTTTAAAGTGGTCTCCACTTATTACCCCAGCGGCTCGACTTTTCACCGCTGGGGTATTTTTATATTATTTCCTGATTTACCCCGAAATTCGCGTTCTGTGGCGTTTACGTGATAAACACGTAAAACTATCCCATAAAACAATTTGAGCCGTTTCTGCGGCAAATTCGCAAGAAATAAGGTCTATTTTTTGTTGTATAGCACGTAATCAATAACCCTGCGGTTAGCATCATCCACACGTGACAAGTCCGCATTGATGTAGGTATCAGTCACCCGGACACCGAACGAATGACCCAGTGCAAGCGATATTACGTCCTTTGGTATTCCAAGGTTGAAGGCTATTGATGCCCACGTATGGCGAGCGTAGTACGTAGTAAGCCCAGGGCGAACCTTTGCAAGCCTTTTATTTATCATTACCGTTGCAGAATCCACGTTCTTAAAATGCTCCGAGAAGCGAAGCAGCGTCTTTTCCCCTTTATATTTTTCAATGATTCGTATAGCTTCTGGATGAAGGAGGACAGAGTAATGCCTACCAGTCTTCGCCCGGTCGTATTCCAGCCTGCCATGGATAACATTCTCATTTGTCAAGGCGAACAAGTCACGCACATTGATACCAATCAGCAGGAACATCAGCAGGAACATGTCGACCAGCTCATCGCCACCAGCTTCGAAGACAGAGCGGATTTCCTCAACAGATAAGTCCCTCTTTTTTGTTGTCTCAATTCGGAGACTGTACCTGCGGAAAGGGTAATTTTTCGTTTGCTCATTATCTATCGCCAAGTTGAAGACAGCAGCGACACAGAGCATCCTGCTGGTTCTAGTATTCCTCGATAAGCCTTCCTTTGACATGAACGCATCGAAGTCTTCAAGCCAAGAGCGGTTAATCTCATCGTATGTAAGCAGAGCCGCTTTTTCCTTCCCAAGGAAAGCTTCAATCTTTGCCCAAGTGTACTTGTATCTGTTTACCGTGTTCTTTTTGAGATTTCGTTTCTCGTAGGCAATGAAGCCATCACGAAGCAGGGCGACCTTTTTCCTTGCAGGCTCAGCTTCAAGCATGATTAAGTCCCGGAGTTCCCTAGCCGTAATATCGCCACGGTAAGTTTCCCTGCATTGCGCCTTCATCATCATTCTGTTGTAGAAGTTCAGACGGTCAAGAAGAAAGTCGTTGATAGCATCACGATCGGGACGCTTGCGCACCTTGCAAGCCCTTTTATCCCATTCATCTTTCTTGCAGTATTGATTGAGGGATATGAAGGCAGTGCCGCCATGGTGATTGACAGCAAGCCGGATGGAGAACATACCATCCTGTCTTTTTACCCTGGTATCTAAATATAATCTCAGTGTTGCCATATTTCCGTGCAGTATTTATTCAGTTTATTTTCAGCGTTAAGAGCCGCAATGGTGCAACGTGGTGCAGGATTGCAGCGTTTTTAAGCTATCCGAGTGCCAAAGAACCCCTTTAAACACTGGGGAAAGCCGTTAAGTTGTACTTAAAATCATAACGTATGTTCTAAATAATTGAAAATTAAAAACTTATGCAGGCTGCTTTTTCCTTGTGCAGTTTTTATTCAGGTTTTTCACGATTTCGGACGTGAAACCAGTCGCATAGAACTCTCCCGAGCCAAGGAGCAGCCAGTATGGGTTGATGTGGTAATCACGTACCAGGTACTGAACCCAAGACGGACGAAAGCGACCGTAGTACTCGGCAGGCTCATCTCGCAGGGACATGATGTTCCAGCGGTTGAGACCATACCGGTCTGTTATTGTCTTCAGACCGCCAATGCAACCATCAGCCTTCAGGCGGTCAATGGCAGAGAAGAAGCGCACGACTATATCCACATCAGCGGACATCAGATTTTTATCTTCCATAATCTTTCTGTTTTTGATAGGCACGACTGAAAACGCTTTCCAGCCTTGCCCGATGATTATTTAATCTTTGCGACCAGTCTTGCAACTGAGCCAGCGAGGGGCGAGAAGCCAGCAGCCCATCCACCTCGGAAGGGGTGAGCACTGGCAAGTATTTCTCGTAGGCGAGAAGGTAATTAATTCGGCACATTCGGCATAACTAACATTACAAAGATATATCCGAGAACGGCAGCGAAACCAAAGTATAGATAAATCTTTGCTATCTTCTCGTTTCTTGCTATGGTATAATCATCAGCCTCAATCTCCACCTTACGCCTAGTCAATTGATGACCATCGTACCTTTCCCCTCTCTTGTAGCGACCATCAGCGACATAGACCGCCTGCGATGTATACTGCCAGCCATAGGCAGTGTATTTGTTTTTCAACTTTCTGTAGCCAACAATCAGCAGGATAACTCCACCGATGATGCTAAAACAAAAACCAACGAAACCCCAGAACCAAGCAGCACCAACAGAAGGGACTATCGGCTGGATTCCCTCATCCTCTACCTGCCCAACACCAGTTATGCGACCAGTACCGCCAGCGGAAACATTGCGGTGCGGTATAGAGTGAGCATCACCGTAGATGTTATTGCTGACAACACGACCAGCATCTCTTCCTACCTGATTGACAGCAGAGCGAACGAAACCCTTTGCCAGTCCATTAATGAAACTTCCCATACGCTATTTATTTAAATGATTTATATTTCTTTCCCAGAACTCATTCCAAGCCTTTTTCTTGATGAAGACGAAGAAGAGCAGCAGCCCTAGGGCGACCATCAGCAGATGCAGCGGCTGGCGCAAGACACCGAACCCGAAAGAACGCTGGAAGTCGATGCAGAACGAAATCAGCACTCCGTAGGTAGCGAACGCTCGATGTACCCAGCAGAATCCATAGGCAAGGCTGACGATGATCCAGGCGATGAAGCCGAATATTGAGCAGTCGAATATCCACTCCGTGAGTTTTACCAGAATGCCGAACGAGAGCAGAGTGCAGTGAACCAGCATTATAAGCGCACCCACTGTAGGGATAATGCCTATTATCAACCTGCTGGCTTTCCATAGCCAGCTTTTCCCGAGGGCGGCAAGAAGAACCTTCTCCTTCCGCTCAATGAAATCCTCATCTTTCATCGTTACTTAGAATTTTAGTTGATATTGTACCTGGAGCGAGAACTAAAGTTCACGCAGCCATTTCTCGCCAGATTTCGTCTTAGACCAAATTACGAGACTTGTGCCGATAACCGCACCGATGAACATAAATAAAGTTGCTAGTTCCATAGGCTAAAGCAAGTTGTTTTGTCTAAGCCATTTTTTTCCGTTTCTAGTGAGACAGAATGCGAGGAACACCATACAAGGCACTCCCACGAACAAGAAAGCTAAATATACTCCCATAATTTATTTCTCCTTTTCCTTTTTGCCCTTTCCATCCTTTTTGTTGCTGAGTACGAGACCCACGACCAAGCAGAGGAAGGCTAGGGCGATTCCAACTATATAAATTAACACTTTATCCTCGAAATCCTTGAATAGCGAACTAATCACGACACCAGTCAAGATGTATTTCGACACATCAACGAAGTACGAGCCTAATTTTTCTATCCACATTGCGCTGCAAAGTTACTAAATTATTTCTGTCCGACAATGGCAAGCAGCGTTTTTACTTGACTTTGCAGGAACTCATTCTGTTCTCGCAGCAGTTTATTCTCAGCAGCCAAGGCAGCATCACTACCTATTGACTGAGAAACGTTGGAACTGTTCGAGCCATTGACGTTTGAACCGATAACAGCCGCTTCCATCTCAGCAGGGAGAGGAGGGGCACATCTGTCGATTATTTCCTTTATCTTTTGCAAGAAATCGGTCTTTATTGACTTGCGATTAAACTTTGCATTCAAGTTTTGTGGACTAGTTCCTAACTGCTCTGCAACAGCAGCAACGGACATTCCCGACCGCTTTATATATTGTTTCAGTTCTTCTCCGTTCATATTAAAACAAAATTAAATAAAATTAAAATAAAATTAAAATCACTATCGAATGTTTTGTAATCTAAAATATTTGTTTTATTTTTGTCAAACGATTTCAGAAACGAGTTTAAAAACTCTTTGGCAAAGATAAACAAAATAATTTAAAATACAAAGAAAATGGGAGAAAATTTTAATTATGATTTTCGAACACCGTTGCAGAAGCAGCAGGACGAACGAAAGAAGAACATCATCGCGATGTTTGCAGATTTCCGGGCAAAAGCACCTGCCGAGACATCAGACAGCAGAATTATGCTCGCAGTATCACAGCGTGTTGGTTGCACCCAGCAGAACGTGCGTGTTATCCTCATCAAGGCTGGATTGATAACACCTAAGAAGAGACGTGCAGCCGTTCGCAAGTAATCAAGTGGAACCATTAAACATTCAGAGCGTATGAAGAAGTTTATCGAGATTATCACAAGTGACGAAGTATTATCCCTGGTAATTGCCACTATGTTAGTAACTTTAATCTTTTGGAGGGCTTAGTTATGACGAACGAAGAACCAAAGGTAGCGGATGCAGGCAGATACACCATGACAGAAACCTGCAAGGTACTGGGCATCCATCGCAACACCCTGCGCAGATGGTTGCAGGCTGGTAAGATTAAGGTCAAGTTCCGCAGAATCGACAACCGCAAGGTCTTCGAGGGCAGCGAGATTAAAAAAGTCTGGAGGATTGCCCTATGATGAATGCCTACGAAAAAGCGAAGCAGCTGACCGCCAAGTGGGAGCAGGAGCGAAAGGACAACAAGCGACTGGCAACCATGAAGGAAGCGGAAAGACGCATTCAGGTAAGGGAGTTCGACAATATGCTTTGTCTTTCACTAGACGGAGTTCCGGTGCTCCCGATGAGCGAGTTCAACAAGCAGACGCTTGCGGACGCACGTCTGACATTCTTTAACTATTTAATCAGACGGTAAGAGCGTATGGAACCAAGAATTATCAAACAATGCGAAGAGGCAATGTACGATGCCATCTGGATGGAGTTAGACCGTGATCCACAGCGACCAGCGGTTGCTAGGGTAGACATCAAGACCAAGGCAGGCGGCATCTGCGTATGGTGCGACAGAACCGGAAACACAGCGGTAGTGGCGCACAAGAATAACAACAACGACAGCGAGCGGCTGGAGGAAGCTATCGAGGGTTGCGTCAACTATCAGGACGTGATGGACGACTGGCTGGAGGAGAACAGCCAATACGCAGACCAAGACCCGATGGACGCCTTCGAGGAAAGCAGGCTCGACAGCCTTATGGCTCAACTGGTTTGACCACATAAGTTTTTGCTTAGTTTATATGCTGAAACCCCTGCAGCGGCAGGGCAAAGGGTGCACGCAAAACTCATTTCAAAGGTTATCTAATTAGTTGTTTTTACCATGTAATATGCGGAAACGACAGCGTGCGCCCTGCAACGGAAGGGCATCCACCAGCAGCAGGCAAGGGTGGTGTAATAATCAACTGGGGTTCGAATCCCCAGCCTTCCACTAGAGTTAATGAACAATAAGTTGAACAATAAAAAGAACGAATTATGGAAAATGAAATTATTCAAGTAAGCGGTGGAGAAATGCTGGAAGCTATCAACCGCTCGGAGATTGACGGACAGATTGCCACAGCGCACAAGTTCCCTCGAGACATCATGCAGTGCAAGCAGAACATGGTAGCACTGGCAGCCATGGACGATGATGTAGCCTACAACTGCTTCTATCATCTGGAGCGCAAGGGCAAGGATGGCCAGGTATCGGTTATTGAGGGTCCTAGTGTTAGGTTCACGGAAATCATTTCTGCCTGCTGGAAGAACCTGCGCATCGCTGGCCGCATCATCGCCAACGATGGAAAGACCATCACGGCACAAGGCGTCTGCCATGACCTAGAGAGCAACGTTGCCTACTCTGTCGAAGTGAAGCGCAGCATTCTGACATCGAAGGGCTACACCTTCTCGCAGGACATGCAGGTGGTGGTTGGCAATGCAGCCGTGGCCATCGCCCAGCGTAACGCAATCTGCAAGGTCGTGCCGCAGGTATTGATTGCAAGCGTGGTGAAGGAAGTGCAGGCAAAGGCACTGGAGCACATCAAGCAGACTGGCGTACAGAGCCAGTGGAAGAGCTGTGTAGCCTGCTTCCAAGTGTACCAAGTGACAGACCTTATGCTGCTGGAATACCTGGGCAAGAAATCAGCCGAGGAAGTCACGGCAGAGGATATTCAGAAGCTGGCCGGTGTGTACAACGCCATCAAGGAAGGTACGACCACAGTAGAGGAGACCTTCAAGAAGCCAAAGCAGCAGGATGCCATCGCACAGCAGGCGCAGGCAGCAGCCGAGAGCGCACAGAAGAAGGCAGAGAAGGCAATGAGCCGCAGCCAAGGAAAGACTGGCACAGCAGCGAAGAAGTAGTTTAGTTTATAAAGTTATAACGTTTGCCCGAACCGCCACGGCACAACCTATGGGGTGGGCTCCCATCACAACCTACAAAGGGAAGCCGTGGCAACTTTTAAACATTCAGTAATAATATGGCAGAAAAAGAAAACAAACAGAAACACAAGAGCACCATCGACAAGTACTTTGACAGAACCGCCAAGGCATACAAGACATGGGTCGAGGAAAACGAGGAAGAAAGAAATTTTCTACAGATTGCAGCAGAAGATAATGGGAATGTAAGCAAAGAAGGTGGCAAAGGCTTCGATTTCCATATTGCCTATTCCGGAAAAGCCGATATCCTCGCAAGTGGACTTGTGCATTCAATGAAGAGGGATGAATTCGTTCGTCAGCTTATCATTGGAGCAGCGAAAATGTATTATACCGCAAACATAAAAATAAAAGACAATGAAGCAGATAATTAAATATAAAAGCAGAGAGGAGTGGTTGCAGAACCGTTCAAAGGGAATAGGCGCATCAGAGGCAGGTACGGTGCTGGGACTGAATCCGTGGGAGACACCATACCAGTTGTGGAGACGCAAGAAGGGTATCGACCCACCAAAGGTTGAGAACTTTGCGATGGTTGCAGGACATCTGCTGGAGGATGCCGTGGCGCAGTTCTTTAAGCGAGAGAGCCACTGCCACATCATCAAGGCAAGCACTGACGACTACACCATCACGAACACCGATACTCCGTATCTGCGTGTATCTCCTGACCGCACTTTCTGGAGAACCGGGGCAACACGCAACGAAGCGAGCAAGAGCATCCTAGAGTGCAAGACCACGCAGATGCAGATAGATGCAGACGACCTCCCGAAGCATTGGTTCTGCCAGCTACAGATGAACCTCGGAGTTGGCGAATACAAGGATGGAGCACTTGCCTGGCTGACAGCAGGCAGGGAGTTCGGCTACCGTGACATCGACTTCGACCCCGAATTCTTCGGATGGATGAGGGACGAGATAACCAAGTTCTGGCTTGACTACATCGTGGGCAACCAAGAGCCGCCAGCCTACAGCGCACAAGACGTTCTTTTGAAGTCACCACTGCACAAGGCAGGAAAGGAGATAGAAGCCACAGCCGAAATCGGGGACATGCTCATCGAGTTGAAGGAAATCAAGGAGAAGGGCAAGGCGCTGGAGAACCGACAGAAAGAAATCGAGGAAAACTTGAAGCTGTTCTTCGGGGACGCAGAGAGCATCGTGGACGGAAACGGACGGACGCTGGCAACCTGGAAAGCACCGAAGGCAAGCGAGAAGTTCGATGCAAAGGCTTTCCAAGCAGACCACCCGGAGGAATGCGCAGCCTACATCAAGCAGGTGCAGGGCGCAAGACGATTGCTCATTAAGTAAAATCAAGGCTTATGGCTAGCGTTCCAATATCAAAAACCGACCTAAGGAATATAATTTCCCAACTGGAGAATTATATTTCCCTAGGTGGGAAAGTGACAGCACCGACCGACACAAGCCAGCGGAATAAAATCCGCATGGCTACCGTGCTCAAAAGGAAGCTGGAAAAGAAAATATCATTATCAGACTAGAACATCATGAACGATTCATTTATACTATACACTTCAGACTATCAATTAATCGAGGGGCTGACGGATGAGCAACTCGGTCAACTGACCCGGGCACTCTTCATCTACGCAAGGGATGGCGAGGTAATCAACCTAGAACCAGTTGTACGTATGGCTTTCGTCTTCATCAAAGATAAGATAGACCGAAACCAGCAGAAGTACCAAAAGAAATGCGAGCGTAACCGTGAAAACATTCGTAAACGATGGAATAAATCGAATACGAATGATACCAAAGAAAACGAACGTATACCAAACGATACGAACGTATACGAGCGTATACCAAACGATACGACTCGATACCTAAGTGATAGTGATAGTGATAGTGATAGTGATGTTTCTAACGAAACAGATAATATATTAGAACCTTCTAAAGAAGCTTCTATGCAAAGTTTTTCCGAGAAAAACGTTTGCGCTGCAGAAGAACCGCAAAAAAGTTCTGAGAAAAAGAAATCCAAGAAAGGCGAAATCGACTACGCAGCCATCAAGGACTACTGGAACGAGCAGCACGACAAGACCAACAGCGCAATGCGAAGGCTGACGCTGATGACGGAAAACCGCAAGGAAGCAATCAGGGGAAGGCTCAAGGACTGCAAGGGAGATATTTCCAAGATTTACCTAGCCATCGACAAGGCTATGGCTAGCGACTATCTGAACGCAGGGCATTCCTGGGCATCGTACGACTGGGTAATGACAAGGAAGTATTTCCCGAAGGTGCTGGAGGGCAACTACGACAACACCAAGCCAGCCACAAGCCAGCAGCCGCAATCGGCAGCAGCCAAGGCGCAGGATCCTTCGGCAACAGCACGTCCGAGCATCGGGGAACTCTACGAGCAAGCCAAGCGTCAGCAGCCAGCGAGCCAGCAGAGCCAAGATAGCAAGTTCCGGTGGGTAATCCAGCAGAACCTCGAAGACTTGAAAAAGAATCCGAACAATAAGCCTGCCAAGGATTCGCTGACAAGATACTACGAACGTGGAGTTCTACAGCGGCTGGGTATAGACTGGAAGCCCGAAAAATAACGGATGAGGGCAAAAATAGCCGCTCTGGGACGTTTTCACGCTTCGGGCGGTAAATTATAAGGCAAACAGATTTTAAACACTTAAAACGAAAGAATTATGGCAGAATACAATAATCAGAGCATTGACATCGACCTCGAGGATATGTTCAACAATTTATCGGATAAAGACCAAGAGGAATTTTTGGTTGACATGTTCAGGAACTTACCAGGCGAAGAAGAAAGAGCGGACGTGGTAAAGGATAATATGTGGTATCTCGAAGACGATACTGCTGCCGACATCATTACCGACACCTTCGAGAGAATGAGCAGTTCAGACCAAAAAGAGATTGCCGAGCGCATCGCAGACGCACTGACATCTGAGCAGCGTGAAGCACTTGCCGAGTACATCAAGGAGGGATAGATATGGAAAAAGAAGTAATTGTAATTAATGAACCGAACGAGATATGCAAGGATTTTGTGGCGGGCACATTGCTGAACGTTAACGGTAGATTATTGAAAGTAGTGTCGGATGATGATGTACCTGAACAGCAGAATACTTGCGATATATGTGCTCTTGATACTAAAGGGTTGACAGAATTTTGCCCTTGTGCAGGATGTAGCGATATTCACTTTAAAGAGATTAAAGACCATGAATGAATTATTTTTTCACGAATGCAGAGCCGCAGGGCTCGTATTCAAGACTTCGAACGATTGGTTCAAGTGGCTGACCGAAAACAGCTACGACATCAAGAAGCCAGTTGCAGAGCATGATGGATTTAAGTACAATATCAAGGATATTTGCATCAATCCGCACGTAATCGAGTATGCCTCAGAGGGTGCAGACAACTGGGGATGGAAGGTAATGACCGCCAACACCCAGTTCGGCTGGATATGGGGCTACAGCATTCAAAAAGGGAAGCATGGTTACGACAGCCCGGCTGGTTACCCTAGCCGATATGACACCATCAGTATTTCTACGGTAACGAAAGCGAAGCGGTTCAAGATGCCCTGACCTGCATCATCAGAGACCTCGAGAAGAATGCTGGAACCAAGAACACCAACCTCCTTCTCTGGGCGGCAAAGAAGAAGAGGGCAGACATCATTCATCCACAGATTGAACTTTTTGGAAAGGAGGTGTAGGGATGAAAATATCAGCATTTATAAAACTTCTTGAAACTCACAAGAAACAGTTTGGCAATATAGATGTTGTTGATGACTTGGGATATATCACAAATGACCTTGTATACAACGAAGAAGATAATTCTTTGATGATAGTTACAGACACATTCAGAAAAGTAAGAAGAAATGAAAAAGATTGAAATCATCACAGATGAACACCGACATCACGTATACATCGGCAACACCGACTTCTGGCTCAATACTCAGGAACTGTTGGAACTTTATTTTAAACTCGGACACGTGAATTTGTAAACAATAAAAACATTCAGACAATGGAACAGAAAGATATTGATGTTTATGAGATTTTGAAGGATGTGCCTAAAGGCACTGAGTTTTACACGTCACTTTGCGGAAATGTTGGGCTCGCCTATCTTGAATCCAACAAGGAAGCAGGGGAAGCTATCTGGACTAAGAATAAGGACGGAGAGTATTCCTTCAACAAGAACGGCAGATGGATGAAGGGAGGAGAAGTAACGTTTTTCCCTTCGAAACAAATGAGAGACTGGAGCAAGTTCTTCAAGAAGGGAGACGTGCTGGAGTATGCAGGCGACGACGAGGGATTACAAGGAAGCTGCACCTTCGAAAAATTCGAGGATGAGACGAAGACACGCTTTCTCGGAAGATACGTCAAGGAGAAAGAAGCACTTTATTCAAAACGCCCTTCGAGTTTACGAACAGCCGATTGGGTCAAGAGCGATGATCCAGCAGACTATATCCGATTCGTTGAAGAGCGGCTCGGTGGCAAGTTGAACCGTGAAACTCTGGAGATTGAAAAGCAGCTTGAGTTCAAGGATGGGGATATAGTAGCCCTTGTGGTACGAAAATGTACACATATTGCTATATTCCAATCGAGACAAGAGGCATATATAGGATTCCATGCAGTTCTTTGCCAGAATGATGAGCTTCTTCTAGAAGAACCATTCAGAGAAGATGTTGGAGATATTGAACTTCGCCTTGCTACGGACTCAGAGAAGCAGCAACTCTTTGATGCCCTTGCAAAGGAAGGCAAGGCTTGGGATGCTGAGAAGAAACAGATTGTGGACTTGAAGCCAGCGTTTGAAATCGGCAAACTCTATGTTTTCGATGAGGAAGATGAGGATGGCAAGGTAATGGTAATTGGCAAGCTCATCGCCAAGAACGAAAGCGAGGACACGCTGACATTCGGCAACCAGTATGAGATTGAGACCGAGAAGTTCGTGACCGACCAAGCCTTTGACCTGGATATCAGTTTGCATGAGGTACTGAGAGAAGCGACAGAGAACGAAGTCGAACTGTTCAACAAACATTACGCCATCTGGAAGGAGCAGCCTTGCTTCAAGACCTTTGACAAGGTGCTGGTAAGCATCGGAAGCGGATTCAAGTGGCGTCCTGCATTATTTATTCGTGACCATGGAGAGAATTGTACGAATAGATACAACGTATTGCCTTTATACAGCGGAAAGCCAGCTGACTTCGAACACTGCATCCCATACGAGGGGTACGAGAATATCGCCTTCGCTGACTACAACAGCGAGGATTTACCATTACCATTCTAGCGGACGTATGGCGAGTGAATTATGCAAGGCTTGCGATTCCGGGCGAAACTGCATAAATGGCATATACTGCCCGGCACGCAAGCAATATGTAGAACATCAGGTAATACTGGAATGCAATGAGCGATTTCGCAACAAGGGAGAAGAACAGAACGTACTACCAGGAACACCGGGAGCAGATCCTTAGAGCCACGAAGGAATGGCGAAAGAGAAACCGGGAAAAATACCGGGCGTATCAGAAAGAGTACTGGAGTAAGCACTACCGGAACTACGGTACGAAGAACCGGGTAGCCGACAGAGCGATGCGTGAGAGGAAGAAGCCGGACGTAGAGAAGGCTCTTTCTATGTTCAAGAATCCGCAGCAGGCAGCGCATCTGGCATGGCTGCTCGAGAACAAAAAGAATAATCGGTCGTGAGTTCAATAATAGAGTTATTAACCAGCGAGGACAGAAGGAGATAGGCTCTTCATTAAAAATCTTATAACATTTCTTGAAAAAAATATAGAGCCGGAAACGCATCTCCCGAAGTCTGACAACAAACAAAGAAAGCGAGGTGGTACATGAAGAAGTAAGAAAAAGAAATCGTTAGAAATTATGCTTTTATTCATTCGGCTGGCTGTGGAAGAAGGAAGAACCCTGCAACATATACATTTTGTTATTCATTTATTTTGCAAGCGCAGGCACAACTTCCGGAATCCCTGCCAGCTTTCTCTATCGCAACCAAAAGAAGGAAAAGAAAGGGTAGGGGAAAGAATAGGGATAATAACGCATGTGCGCACGTATATGCGCACGTAAAGGGTGTTGGTTGATAAACCACACCAGCAAAACAAAATAAACGCTTATACGCGAAATTTAAACAAAATAAAGTACTTTAAAGAAAATGGAAAAAGGAACAGTTATAATTGGCATTGACCCCGACATTCAGGAAAGCGGAGTTGGAGCAGTCTTTGACGACAAGAAGTTTCTTGCCTATAAGATGAACTTCCCAGCTTTGATAGATTACCTCAAGGCTATGAACGAGAGTTGCAAGAAGGTTAAGGTCGTTATTGAAGGCGGCTGGCTCAACAAGAGCAACTGGCATGTGCTGGGTAAATTCATGACAGCAGTCAAGGCAGCAGCAATCGGACGCTCTACCGGAATGAACCATCAGACCGGAATCTTGATTGTTGAGTGCTGTAAACATTACAATATCCCCTGCGAAATCATCAAGCCACTAAAGAAGTGCTGGAAGGGTAAAGACGGAAAAATCACGCAGGACGAAATTGCTTATTTTGTAAGCGCAGGACAAAAGTTGCCGAGAATGAACCAAGACCAGAGAGACGCACTCCTCCTCGCATGGGTCTGTGCAGGATACCCGGTCAGAGTGAAGCCTAAGAAACCGCAGACAACCCTGCAGAAGACCATCCGAGCCTTTGATGGATAAGATAAAAACGAAGTGTTGGAAAAAGTTAAAAGTGGGCAAAGAGCGAACAACTAAAGCAAAAAAGTAGTATCTTTGCGCCAGTGTTTAGGAGATAAGCACGAATTTCGAACTTAAAACAAGAAGAAAATGAAAACAGAAGAAATCGCACTATCAAGGGTCAGCGAGAATGAGGCGAACCCTAGAGAGATAAGTCAAGCGAACTTTCAGAAGCTTGTGCAGAGCATCATCGTGTTCCCACGAATGTTGACCCTGCGCCCGATTGTTGTTGATGAGACATTCCACGCATTGGGTGGCAACATGAGACTGAAAGCCTTGCAGCACATTGTCACGATGGACGAAGCAGGCATTCAAGTGAAGCTTGATGCAGAGCAGCGTCTTTCCGATGATGAGCAAGCCGCATTGATGGAGTATTGGCAGGGATGGCAGCAGCAGCCAACAGTAACCGTGGTGAGCGCATCAGACTTGACAGAAGCACAAAAGCAGGAGTTCATTATTAAAGACAACCTATCCTTCGGCAACTGGGACTTCAACGACCTTGCGAACCGATGGGACAGCGCACAGCTTCAGAACTGGGGTATGCCAGTCTGGAACCCAGCACCAGTGGAAGCAAGCAGCACCAGCAAGTGCAAGAAGAAAGGCAAGGACGACCAAGAGGGCGACCCATTCGCAGGGGAACTACCTCCTGAAATCGAAGGGCAAGACTTAACTCCTGACGACTTGCCAACGATAATGGGCGATGGCGTTTTGCCACGTGAGAACGTAATCATTCACTACAAGCCAGCCGATGAGCCATTCCTTGCCAAGCTGCTTGGAGTTGATCATATCGACCGCATCGTCTGGAACTTTGATGAACTGAAACCAAGACAAGAAGGAAAGGAGGAAGACAATGGAGAAGAATAAAATCGAGAACATCAACCTGCACGACCTTGTGGAGAACCAAGACAACCCACGCAGCATTGAGCCACAGCAGATGCAGAAACTCGTTGAGAGTATTCTGACGTTTCCGAAGATGTTGCAGATGAGACCAATCGTCTGTAATGAGAACCGAGTTATCCTCGGAGGAAACATGCGCTTCCGTGCCCTGCTCAACATCGAGCAGATGGAAGACGAAGCTATCAAGAACGCAATAGAGACCGTTGCCGTGAAACTGACCGATGGAGAGAAGCAGCAGCTTTGCAGCCACTGGGAGAAGTGGAAGGCAGAACCAAAGGTCGAGGTCGTTATGGCTGACAGCCTATCCGAGGAAGAGACGGACGAGTTCATCATCAAGGATAACGTCTATTTTGGCAGCTGGGACGAAGAGAAGCTAAAGGGAGCATTTGATGTGGACGATATGCAGCGATGGGGATTGAACCCCTGGGAAATCCAGCAGGAAGCCACAACCTACGAACCAGCAGAGGACGAAGAACAGCGCATCATCATCGTATACCGCAGCGAGGACGCACAAGCCGTGGCAGATATGCTGGGACTTGACGCAATCGAGAAGCGCAACTTTGATGTGGACGAACTCAAAGAAAAAACCGAATAGTCGGAAATTTAGCGTTTAAGTCGGAGAAACGTTTGAAATGGATAAACTATCCGCTCTGAACAATTCAATCCGGCAGAGGCGAAATTTAACAAAAATAACTCGAATATGAGAAAGACTTGTGTTTTTATCATTGGAACCAACGCCAGCGGAAAGAGCACCGTTGCCCGAAAGCTGATAGAAAGCTTTGGTGGCATTGAGAGCTACAAGGACGGAATAAGCAGCACCAAGGATGGAGTTGCATTTGCAGGGCGATACGATGTTAAGTACGGAGGTGTTGACAATCTGAACGGTACGACCATACTTCGTGACATCGTGAAGAAGGCACTGGAGAGCACAGACTGCATCATTTGCGAAGGGATGAGACTTAAATGCTGGGGTCCGAACTTGACGCACGCAATGTTCAATGCGGACAGACAGATTGTAATCTTCTTATACGCACCACTGGAAGAAATCCAAAAAAGGCTCGCAGAACGCTCGAACGGAACGTTGAGCAAGGATATTATCCGGGGACAGCGAGAATCGGCACACTCGGCAAAGAAATGGCAAACTGCGGGTTGTGACGTTGTAGCGATAGACACCACGAAGCAGACAGCAGACCAAATCGCAGACTTTATCATCAACAAAATAAATTCATGAGGATATGGCAGAACATTATGGCAACACGCCAAGAATAACATACGAGTTTCCCGACTGCTCAATGCCAATGGCTTTTGATACTTACAATAATTGCAGCTTTGGCTGTATGTATTGCTTTGCTCAGAACCAGCGAGGTATTGGCAGCAAGAAGAAGGAATACCTGCACAAGGAGGTTAAAGACGTGAGCGTTGAGCGCATCAAACGAATGTTCATTGACCCCGACAAGCACGGTGGAGACTTTGCGCCATACATCAAGGCTCGCAAGGTTATGCAGTGGGGAAGCATGAGCGACCAGTTTGACAACTTCGAACGGAAGTACGGAACGACACTTGAACTCTTGCGTTTCTTCAAGGATATAGACTATCCGCTTTGCTTCTCGACCAAGGGTGCATGGTTCACCAAGGATGAGCGATACATGGACTTGATCAGAGGGCAGAAGAACTGGAACTTCAAGTTCTCAATCATCACCAGCGATGCAGAGAAGGCTAGAGTAATAGAGCGAGGGGTTGAAAGCCCACAAGCAAGACTGGAAGCCATCGAGCGCATCGCCAATGCAGGAGCAGGAGGTGCAACGCTGAGACTGAGACCCTTCATCATCGGAGTGAGCACGCCAACGTACCTCGACCTTATCAAGGAAGCATTCAACAGAGGGGCTACAGCTTTGAGCACCGAATTCTTCTGCCTGGAAACGAGAAGCCCGACATTGAGGGAATTGTTGCCTACCATCAGCAAGATGGCAGGTTTCGACATTCTCGCATTCTACAAGAAGTACAGCGTACAGTCCGGCTATTTGAGACTGAACCGCAAGGTCAAAGAACCGTTCTTCAGGAACATGAAGGAACTTTGCGACCAGCTGGGAATGCGCTTTTATGTATCGGACGCACACTTCAAGGAACTTTGCCACAACGGAAGTTGCTGCGGATTGCCGCCAACGTGGAACTACAGCAGGGGGCAGATGTGCGAAGCACTGAACATTTGCAAGCGCAAGGGATACGTGAGGTGGAGCGACATCAAGCTGGATGCAGAGAACCTTTTGAGGGCGAGACTGGAGAAGGCGATGAACCTGGGAACAAGAGAGAAGTACTCGAAGTATTACACGATGAGCGCAGCCGACTACATGAAGTGGTGCTGGAACAATCCGCAGGCAGCGCACTCGCCATACAAGATGTTCGAAGGGGCAATGTTGCCAGCTGACGAACGAGACAGCGAGGGAAACATCGTATACAAGTACAACGGAGCGAAATTTTAAATAAAGAATCGTATGCCACAAGGTAATAACAACAAACATCGAGCGCAGAAAATCGACATCGAGAACCGCCTGCAGATTATCGCACCCCTATACCGCAAGGGATGGACGGAGCGAGAAATCACGGCAGAGGTTCGCAAGCGGCTCGACAGACCAAAATACAATCAGGCGCACTGCGACATTCAGCGGTTATTGAAGGAGTGGAGGGAAGAGAGACTGACCGACACAGACGAGAAAATAACCAGCGAGGTGGCAAGGTTGAAACTGGTGATACGTGAAGCCTGGGACGCATGGGAGAAATCCAAAGCGGACTATAACAGCAAGACACAGACACAAGTCGGACTGCCTAACAAGGATCCAGACACTGGGTTGGTAACGATGGATACCGTCAAGGCGATAATGTTCGATGCTGAGAAGCGAGGACTAGGAGACCCAAGGTATCTTGACATCATCCTAAAGGCTGAGACGCAGATTTGCAAGCTGCTCGGACTTGATAAGGTCGTGCTCGACCTGAACGCAGGCTTCCAAGGCGGCATCGAGGTACGATACATCAACTCGGGACACCAGTGCGCATCCAGCGAGCAGGAAGTAATCGAGCGTGAAGGATTGGATAAAGAATAATTTAACCATAATTTTGTTTTAAGTTTTTATTTTTTGAAAGAATGGCACTATTTGATGTTATTGGTGAACTGTATGATCCGAATGCGGACGTGAAGCCAAGGTTTCTAGTAAACCAAGGAGGCACGTCCTCGGGGAAGACATACACCATCATGCAGCGTCTTATAGTGCTTTCTTTTGAGCACCCCATGGCAATTATCACGGTGTGCGGTCAAGACCTCCCGAACTTGAAAGTTGGAGCCATGCGAGACCTCGACACCATCCTGCACTCAAGGGCAGAGTTGCTGGACTGGTTCAAGAATAACAAGAGCGACAGCAGCTACCGAGGAAAGAACGGCTCCATCATCGAGTTCAAGAGTTACCAAGATGCGCAGGATGCGAAGAACGGAAAGCGAGACTATCTGTTCGTGAACGAGGCGAACGGTGTACCCTACGAAGTGTTCTGGCAGCTTGCTATCCGAACACGTAAGCAGGTATTCATCGACTACAACCCAAGTGCAAGGTTCTGGGTGCACAACAACATCATCGGAAGGGATGACTGCCGACTGATCCTGAGCGACCACCGAAACAACCGATTCCTGACTGAGCAGGAACACAAGAAAATTGAAGAGATTGACGACCCCGAACTGTGGCGAGTTTACGCAAGAGGATTGACCGGAAAGATAACCGGGCTTATTTTCACCAACTGGGGCATCGTTGACAAGCTGCCACCAAGGGAGGAGTGGAAGATGGAATGCAGGGGTATGGACTTCGGATTCACCAACGACCCAACTGCGCTGGAGCACGTTATATTGGCGCACGGAGAGTTATGGGTGGATGAAGAAATCTACCAGCCTGGAATGACGAACGATGACATCGCAGACCGATGCAAGGAGCAAGGACGGACGAAACGAGACCTTATCATTGCGGATTCGGCAGAGCCTAAGAGCATTCAGGAGATACACAACCGAGGGCTGTGGATAATAGGCAGCACCAAGGGAGCGGACAGTATCAACAACGGCATCGACATCTTGAAGCGTTTTCGCATCAACATAACAAGACGCAGCCACGGCATCATCGGGAATATGCAGCAATACAAGTGGAAGAAGTCAAGGGATGGAGAAACAACGAACCAGCCTATAGACGCATTTAATCACGGCATAGACGCAATACGATACGTAGCCTTGAAGAAGTTATCCGTAGCAAGCCATGGAACAGCTAGGGCGCACGTATTGAGGCAAAGATAATGACAAAAATATAAAGCGTATGGATAAGAACACGACATTCAAGTATTGGCTGGCAGTTGCTAGACATACCAGCTACAAAATCGGCAAGCAGCCACGACCTGCATTTGTCGGAGGAAAACAAGTGCCCGGCAATCTCAACCAGCTATCCATCGGACAGCTAATAGACCTTTCCCAGCTATCAGACAGCGAGGAAAGTCTGTATCAGATAGTGACAACCGTCCTCGGTCTGAGCCACAAGGAAGTGGAGCAGGCTAGGGCGGTTGATGTCGTTATGCTCATCGGTTGGGTTACATCAGAGGTGGAGCGCATCAACAAGCTATTCGAGAGCACCGACACAGCGAAACCAACGAGACTGGAGAAGGAGGCAGGCATCGATACCCTGCGGTTCGGACTGTTCGGCATGCTCGACTGGTACGCAGTAAGGATGGGAATCAGCGACCACGACCAAGTATTGAAGACGCCATGGCTTCGCATCTACAAGTGCATGGAAATGGACAACAAGAGAAGCGTGTACGAGCGGAACCTGCAGAAGTTGCAAGCGGAAGAAATGAAACGTAAATCTAGATAATTATGGCAACAATAAGAGAAACATTGAAGCAGCTGGCAGCAGACACGCTACCAGACTACACCTACCTTTTCGAGGATTGGGACACAGCGGACACCAAGCTGGAGAAACTGAACTATCCGGCAATCGTCTGCATCATCCCAGCCAGCGGCATGACAGAGATACGCAACGGCAGAGTATACGACACCGTGAACGTAGCCCTGGCGTATCTCGACACCGTACCGAGGGCAGCGGAAGGAGAAGACAACGGAGAGTGCATCGACCGAATGAAGGTGGCAGGGGCAAGGATGATACGAGCCATCAACCAGTCGCACCAGTTCGAAACGCTGGAGGGGCAGCAGTACTACGAGACCATCATCGAGCGTTTGAGCACGATCGTGTCGGGCGTAATGTACTCCCTGCAACTGACACAGCGCATAGGAGGGTGTGAGGTATGAGCAAGGGAGGCATTCAATTCGACCCAAAGGCGGCATCGCTCATCATGCGTGAGGAAGTAGAGAGAGCACGGCAACTTATCATCAACCACATACGTATCAACGGACAGAACGCATCGGGGCGCACCATAGCGAGCCTAAAGGTGGAGCAGCCCAGCGAGGACGAGACCATCCTATGGGGACACAAGCCATTCGGGGTTCTCGAGACCGGACGAAGGGCAGGAAAGATACCATACGGTTTCCGTGGCATCATCCGGCAGTGGATGAAGGACAAGGGACTGCACGGCAGACCTATCCCCTACAAAACCAAGCGGCAGCACAAGTATACACCACAAGAGCGTGGCGACATGAGCATGGCAGGAGCCATCGCCCACACCATCGCCAACAAGGGTTCTAAACTGCACCGGACGGGCGGCAGGGCTGACGTATACAGCAATGTTGTGCCTGACACGATGAAGCGGCTGGGGCAGAGGCTTATTTCATTAATCCACCAGTCGGTGGGAAGTATCAAACTAAACAATGAGACGGTATGAGACAGACAGAGAAAAACAATATCACGGTCCAATACCCGGACGCTGTAGGCTTCGCATTCTTGCCTTGCATCATCAAGGCGAGCGGAAGCAACCTATCGTGGATTGAGGTAATAATCAGATATAACAACATAGAACGTTCCTACAATGTGGAAACGTTGAACGGCAGTTGCATAACGGACTTCAAGACATACGTGCAAGCTCTTTTTGACGGACGTATCCATGCAGCCTATGATTGGACAATAAGCTATGATTCCAGCGTTCTAAACATTCTCGTGGGTATCGAGGTCAACGCATACGATGCCGGAAACGTACAGCTTGCGAGCATCGATTTCACTACGAACATGGTTTGGGGCGCACCAAAGTATGGGGAGACGTGGAACGGCTACAAACGGCTTACATGGTTTACTCATTATCCGTTCACCTTTGGCATATATTTAAGCAAGTTGAACGCAAACCTACTAATCGGTTACGAGGGAGCACCCAATAAGCTACTGAAGATTCCGGTTAACGGTATGGTGGATTTCTACGCAGGCATATTGCCTAGTGGCGCAAAATACTGGAACATATACGATTATGATGGAGAGATTCAGCAGGGAACGTTTGACAATACTTTCGACCTTACTTTCAGATTAACCACCGGAGGTAAGCAGTCACTATTGTTACGCATCGACAGAGACGATGCTGAGAGTGGTATCTATCTGCGTTGGATTGACCGTCACGGATTCATCCGCTATTGGCTCTTTGCGGCTGGGGAGGAAACGAGGGAGATAGCCAGCGACCTGAGTTTCATACGCAACAATTTAGCCGATTATCTATACGGCTACTATGGCGATAATGGAAGAAGGCAGGGATATGATCGTACGGACTCAATCAAACTTTGTGCTCCGTTGGTTGACAGTGATACGTTCGATATGTTACAAGACCTAGCCAGCAGCCCAGTCGTTGACATGTACCTAGGGGGAGACTGGACGCAAGAGGAAGACCAGTGGATGAGCGTAACAATCAAGGCAGGAAGCTACACGAAGAGCACAGCTTGCTTGCAGGATTTCGTGTGCGAAATGATTATTAACAACATTAACGTTCAGAGACTATGATAGATCAGCAACTTTACATTGACGGTGTTTTGATGGACTTGCCGGAGAACACCGATGTGGTGCTCGACATCAAGAGCAACCTTTTTCGTGACGTCACAAAAATGACCTCAAACTACACGTACACCATCCAGTTACCACGGACGGTGCATAATCTTTCAGTATTGCAGCAAGCGGACAGACCGAAGAGCGGCAGCAGATACCCCTATATTTTCCATAAGTGCAGTTATTTCCGTGGAGGTGTTCAAATTATCAAGGACGGACGTTTGAACGTTCTGAGCATCGAGGAAAATATCGAGACCTCAATCTATTGGGGTATAATGCCAGCGTTCACGAAGCTACTGGAGAGCGGAATGAAACTGAACGAACTGGGAGTGACAGACAGAGTGCTTTTTGAAAAGTACAACACACCGAACACAAGGGAGGAAGCCGTGAGCAAGGGGATATTCTTTGCTTATTACAATCCATACCGAATTGAGAGTAAAGATAACTTTGGTATTAATCTGGTGCAGAGGAATAAGTATACCACGACACAATACCCGCCTAGCCGTGGACGCATCAGAACTGGCACAGAGGTAGGAAAGTACATCAGTGGAAATATAGAGAACGCACCGGACACGATTTGTGCTCTCATCCCCTTCTTGCCATCATCAACGGCAAATGTGCAAGCGCAAGGAAAGGGCGATTATAGAAGCTATGCGGTACTGGATAAGTACATGCGGGTTATATCCGTGAGCGGAGAAGATGAGACGCTGGAAGTATACACCATCAGAGGAGAGACGAGAGCTGCGTATCTTGTCGTGAATGCGCCTGCCGAATATTATGATACTTTATCGCTATCCGTTACCGGACTTACGCCTATGTACGAAATGATAGATGGCGATAATAAAGAGGATTTCGTGGGCGATGAGGTGGCGGTGAACGAATATAAGACTTATCCAAAATTCTTGCAGCCATGTGTGACCGTAAACTGGCTATTGTCAAGGATAGCGAGGAAGTCGGGCGTATCTTTCGTTTGGCAGGATGATGAAGCAAAGAAGATGTTGAACAACCTCGTTGTGCCTATCATCAACAACAAGGCAGACGACAAGACAATCATCGGTAATCTGACCGCAGACGTTAAGAGCCGTGACGGACTGGGAGCACTTCCTTTCCGTCACAACTCATTGACGTCAGTCACACCAAGCACTGGCAGCGATGTACAGAAACTGACGATAACGAAGGATTGCGAACTGTCCTTGATGTGCAAGTGCAATACTACGTCAGACATCAGTTTG
>CYGL01000106.1_pt1 | contig 41552 bp, 53 predicted proteins | sample 485531 | NCBI WGS metagenome assembly CYGL01 (sample SAMEA3497897, study PRJEB9818) | human gut metagenome | reverse complement strand
TTCCGTCGAGGAAGTACCTTTTTGTTTCAAAAATTTTAAAAATAATTTCAAATCTATTTAGGGTATTTCTTTTCTAATTAAAGCTAACAAAAAGGACTACGTGGTTGTTCGTAGTCCTCAATGTTTCGCTTCATGTTTGGGCTATTGCCCAGGAGAGAAGTGTAAGTACATGAAAGGTATCACTATGAACTACCCTACAGTGCGTGGATACGGCGCTCGTTTCCATATCCACACCCATAAGGTATCACAAAGTGTAACTATCATTTCATATCATCTTTTAAATTTATCAAAAAATTTGCAAAAAGACTTGACAGCCATCTTTCGTATCCTATAGACCTGTGGCTCGCTGTAGTGCATCGCCTCAATGACGTCCTTCATTCCAAGGCCAAAGTAGTAGCGATACTCAAGGAACGTACGCTCACAATCGCTCGGCACTTGATGGATGATAGCCCATAGCTCATACCTCTCTCTCGATAATCGCCTTGACTCTTCAAGCAGATCACGATACGCGGTCTTAAGATTCAGCTGTTGCTCTTCAGTGATAGGGTACTCACCTCGTGCTTCTTGCTCTAACCGTTGCAAGTGTGCCTCGACGTCGGTTAGTCGCCTATGACTGTCCATCAGCCTTTGCAGTTTACTTATACCCGGATGTGTCCCCTTACTCGTACGCTTACCCATGCGCTCACATCCTATCAATACTATCCTGTGTCATATATAATCCATCCCTTCTACAATCTTATACAGCTCATCGACTTCATCCTCTATTGATTCCAAGGTATCCGTAGCTTCGTCCCAACGCTCATCGTGATACCAGGGATACGAATACGTTTTATCATCGAACTGGTCATTACCTGCTTCCTTATATTCGCGGATGACTTCTTCACTTCGTACGTAAGCCATCTCATACTGTTCTTCCAAGTAATTGACATATCTAACAGTGACTATGTATAAGTCATCCAGGTAATGCCCGTGGTCGTGTAACAGTTTCTCAAAACTAGCACTGGTATGCATACGTTACTCCCCGGTAATCCAACTCAAGAACACGCCTGCCTTCGCTAGGTCCTGAACTTCTTTCGTTGGATCCTTACGACCCGCTCGAAGGGAATACTTTAATGCGTTACCTTTGCACCACCCTTTGAACTCTTCCGGTGTCAATACAGCACGGATGACGTCAACACTTTCGATGGTTAACCCGGGCAAGGTGTAATGCGAGGGATGATGTACCGCATCGTTCATTGTATCTGTAGGCTTAATATCGACTACGGATACACCGGTTGAAGTCGCTTCCGGTATCACCGGATTAGATTCAATCTTGCCGTACTGCTTAGCTTTATCCTCATCAGTTGCTACGGATACTGTTGGCGTTGCTTTAGGTTCAGGCTCAGGCTCAAAATGTCTCACCTTAGCCGTTGCCTTTGATTCGTGTTTCAAGGCTTCTCGACATTCCGGACAGTTGACAGCAGGTCGACCTTTGCCAGTTTGTTCGAACTCCTTACCGCACACCTTACAGGTAGTCATCTTAGGTGACGGCTCTTGTGTAGTAGGTGGCGCTTCTGTCTTTTTACTGTCTTTTACTGTCTCCGTTCTGTCTTTGCCTTTAATGATGCTCATGATATCGTTGAACCCTTCCTTACATGTAGGGCACTCTTGTTCGTTGCCGGTAGCCTTGAATAGGCTTCCGCAAGTCTTACATATTCTGCTCATAGTGTTATCCTTTCTTATCATTACGTATCGAAATAGGCTCCACATATCTGCTCACCCATTTCATGCATCCGATTTTCATAAAATATTCAAGCTTATTCTGATTAAGCGGTATGGCCCCTTTTCTTACTTTAGCCCGCTTTTCAAAATCAGCTTGCTCTATAAGAACGCCATTATCTCGTACTTTGTAAGTAATCAATATTAAGCCGTTGGGGCCAATCGCGGATAGTATTTCGTCCTTATTCTCCGTGAATAGTTCAGTAGGTACCGCATAGTAAAGATATTTAACATTGCAGTTATCGTGGTGATGATCCTTTTGGAAATCACGTCTGAAGTCCTCAATACTTGTTTTGATTTCAACCTCCGTGACATACCGGGTTTTCAGGTCAAAGTAGATGAAGTCCGCTTCATACTCAGTATTATGGGGTCGCCACATAAGGACATTAGGAATACATATCTTTCGCAAGAATAACTTCTTGCCCAATATCTGCTGAACCTTTCGTTCAGTTAGTGGATTCATATCATCTGCTGTTATCCTTTCACATATTTATCAATCCGCACCTTCAATGATTGAAGGACATATTCTTGTGCTTCGTCTTTCTTCTCAAGGGCTTCCATCATATCCTCGTCCCGTGTGCCTACGGATATAAGATGATGGATGATTACCTTTTCATTTTGACCTTGACGATGCAAACGCTTATTCGCTTGCTGATATAATTCTAGGCTCCAGTGAAGCCCGAACCATATGACATGATTACCGCCGTCTTGTAAGTTTAGCCCATACGCAGTTGATGCGGGATGTGCTAGTAGTACGTCAATCTTGCCGGCGTTCCAATCGAACTCTTCATCCGCACCTTTTAACTCACGGACACGCAGATCCGTTTTCGCTAGGGCCTCCTTCAACCTGGCACAATCGTGTTTGAAATTATAAAACACTAACACAGGCTTGCCGTGTAGCTGTTCGATAAGCTCCATGAAGGCTTCTATCTTGCAATCATGGATTTCATGGACGTTACGCTCATCATCGTATACAGCACCGTTGGCCAACTGTTGAAGTTTGTTGGATAAAGCAGCCGCACTCATGGCGGTGATTTCTTCATCCGCTCCAAACACTTCAAGTACGGCGTCACGTTCCATGCTCTCATAGGCTTTCTTCGCCTTAGCATCTAACACCACAGGCACCGTATCATACACAATCGGCGGTAGTTCTAAGTAATCGCTAGCCTTCATTGATATACATAATGGCGCTATGGCTGACATAATCGCATCATCTGTATTCGCCTTTGGCTTGTAACTGTAGATCACATCGCGACCTCGTTGGTCCGGGTCAAAATAATGTTCCCTAAATGCGGTGTATGTCTTACCTAATGTTTGGCCACGGTCTAATAAGTAGACCTGCGCCCATAGGTCAATCAACCCATTCGGTGATGGTGTGCCGGTTAATAGCACCATGCGGTTGATATGGTTGTACATATTCGATAAGTCCTTGAATCGTTTGGCACGATGCGATTTAAAAGAACTCGATTCATCGACTACCACCATATCGAATGGCCATGCGTTCTTATAGTAGCTAACCAGCCAGGATACATTCTCACGATTGATGATGTATATATCCGCCTGTGTGTTTAACGCTTGTATGCGTTTCTTTAATGGGCCTAGTACGGTGGATATTCTAAGAATACCAACGCCGTCCCATTTGGACGCCTCACGTTGCCAGGTGGCTTCTGCTACTTTCTTAGGCGCTATGATAAGCACCTTCTTCACCTGGAAGTAGTTATACTTCAGTTGGTAGATAGCGGACAGGGTTATAATTGTCTTACCAAGGCCCATATCAAGGAACAGGCCTAGCTTATGTTGTTTTACTACCCTATCGATACAATACTTTTGATAGGGATGTGGATTAAATTTCACTATAGCCCTCCTAATCCTTAACCGTGCATCCGTATTTTGCCTTTTGCATCTTATGACGAATCTTTCGAACGTTTGTCATGATATATGACTGTACGACGGTATCGTCATGATCCTTCGCCTTTTCGTATTTGCTCAATACTTTGTACAAGCTATACGATGGACACCGCCCATGACACCCCGGGGTACGCCTGGTACAGTTCTTACACGGAACTCTCGCCATGAATACCACCTTCATTCGTCAAGTACTCCTTTACGGCTTCAGGGCCGTATAGGATGTACACGGTTTGCAGTAGGCTCAATAGTTTCTTGCACTGCACATCCTGTAATTGGCTTAGTCGACCTCGGGTCGTTTTAAGTTCCACAAATTGGACTGTCCCGTCCGGCCATATCACAATCCGATCGGGCACCCCGACGTTTCCAGGTGATACGAACTTATACGCCTTACCTCCCAACTCTCTAACACCCCGAACGAGTTTCTGTTCGATTTGTTTTTCAAGCATAGTCACACCTCCATTTTTCCATTCTCATTTAGAGGGGCAACAAAAACGACATGGTTTTACACACATATGTGTATATACCCCATTTAACCCCTATTAACCCCTTAAACGTACTTAAATTTATATATTTTTACTATATATATATATAAATGTTGCGTTTTATATATATAAGTACTATAAACATAGATAAATACTAGGTTTGTTACCGCAACATTCTCCGCAACATTCCCGCAACATTGGGGCAACATTCTATTTTTTTGTCGCAACATTCTTTTTGAGAAAATCCACGATTGTTGCGGAATGTTGCGCCCGTTTTCACATCATTCCTGGGATGATTTCAAAGCCTCTTTGGTCACCATACGGACCATATTTTCTAACCTTGTCATACCGGATTAAGAACGGTATGTTATCTAAAATTTGATTAATTTCTCGGCTATCCGCTTTCTTCATCCAGGATAATTCTTTGTTAAAACATTCACACCAAATTTCAGCCGCGCATATACGATCCCTTAGTACTAATTCTTGGCCAGGTACCACATGCGTTGCGGATAATTGCATCCGTCTAGCACTAATCGATAGCGACTGCCAGTTCTCAGGTACTTTTTGTTTCAAGAACTCCGCTACTACACCTGCTTTAGCATTTCCTTCCATATGGCTTTCACGTGCTAAATTTGCAAGGCGAAGCACTTCCTCATTATCCTCAATAATTAAGCTTTCCCCTTGGCGGTATCTAGCTTTGGCTTCCGCCCACAGCTGATCCACTTCACCAGGGAGATTCTTAAATACGTTTTTCGTTGGTTTCTTTAAGCCTAATTGAATTGGCCAGAATCGGCGGTTGCCGGTGATGTCCTTTAGGAACTCGTGTTGGTTAGTGGAACCAAAGAACACACATTGGCGTGGATATTCTTCAGTACGGCGACCATACGCCTTACGGAATACGTCGACCTGGCGGGATAAGAATTGTTTCGATGCATTTTCTTCCGCCTTGGAATACCCGGCCATTTCACCGCCTTCAACTAACCAACTATTTTGGATGCTCTCTGCGGCTTCCTTACCATCAAAGGTGTTAAGCCCATCAGCGTACCAATCCTTACCCATGATACGTATAAGAGATGATTTCCCTATCCCTTGGGCACCGACTAATACTGGCATCGTGTCATACTTACACCCTGGCTCATAAGCACGTGCTACTGCAGCAACGAAGGCCTTACGACCTACTGCACGGGTATACACGTTATCCTCCGCTCCTAGGTAGTCGATGAAGATTGTGTCTAAGCGTTCTACACCGTCCCAGGTGAGACTATCTAAATAATCTGTCACTGGATTGAATGAGTTTTGTTTCGCAATCAGTAACACACTATCAAGTACTTTATCCTTGCCGGTGATATCGAAGCGGTTTTCAAGGTACCACTGGATACCACTATCATCTGTGTCAGTCCATATGCGTTTCCCGGTTTCCGATAATGCCCATGGAAGGGCACCCATAGCCATATACCGACTACCGAACTTATCGTATGCGATGCGCCCTTTGATAGCCGGGTCATGTGTTAATAGTTTAAGAATATTATCACGTGTTTTCTTTAAACCCTGATTATCGTTATATTTGAGCCCGGCGGACTTCATCCATTCAGTCTCGAGCATAGCGTTGGCGTCAAGGTCAGTCACATCGGTAGTATTAGAATTACTTATCGATTCTTGGAATACGTTCGTAGCTAACTCGCGTGCGCGTTCTTGTTGGATACTAATAGCCACCTCTGAGTCCTCAAAGGCTAGCTTACTCATCGCTAGGAACGAAGGCATCTTATGCGGTGGGGTGCCGTCCTTGGCCGTCTCGTCGAGGTCATGGAACTTATGAAGTCGAACTAGGTCAAAGGCGTTTACGAGTTGGCCACCACATGGGTCAGTATTGTGATGAGAGTATAAGAACTTATCATCGTCATAGATTACGGCACCGCCAATAGTCGAGCCTTCGACGTAAGTTAGTCGGTCATTCGAGCCATCAACGTATGTGTACGCGTTAGGTAAGAACGTGTCGATAGCCTCACGAATACCGTACTGCCGACAAAAGGCACCTACGATACCGTGCTTCGTTAACGGATCTTGTTGCTTCGTAAGAAGCTGTTTCACTCTAACCGATGTCTCAGAACCAGGGACCTGTGGCCATGACGCCACGTCTCGCCAGTCGGTGTACTCAGCTAGGATGCCGTCAGCCGATAAGAACGGCTTATCAGCATAACGGAACACATACTGTGCATCACTGGAGCATCCTGGCCAGTACATGAGCCTCGAGGCTTCGAACGTGGTCGAGTCCATCATACCGATACCGATTAAACTGGCCACCTTACGCGCGATAGGCTCGTACTCATCAGGTGTCATGGTGCGGCCGGTTGGGATGACTACCCGTAACCGTGGACGGTGTGGCGTGTGTGAACGTGTACTGTACACGGCGTACGCCATACCTAAACTGTCCACTGTACGCACTACATTATCCGTTTGGCCAGGCTCAATATCATCAAGGTCAAGGGTGATAAGGTCACGACCGGTGACGTTAATCGCCTTACGTTGTAAATTTATTAAACTACCACCAACGAACCCACCGATATCCTTCAGCTTCGCCTGTGCGGACTTTGGCAGTTGATGATACTGCTCAACGGTTTCCGTAGTACGTTGAGGAGTTCGTATGCGTTCGATGAACTCGGACCACATGAGCTCCGTTTGAATCCATTGTTTCGACGTGCGACTTTGGCCTACGCTAATTATTAGTTTTTATCATTAACCATACGGCCATCGCCCTTTCTAATCCTTCATATAATAATCACTGGTGAATCCGGCCGCTGAGAGGTGTAATCCTTCCGCCCATGGAATTGGAGCCCCGAATATGGTGTTAACCTTATCAAGGGTTTCCTCCCTACCTTCAGCAGGTATCTCCATAACCGCTTCATCGTGGATATGCATAGTAATCGGGTAACCCGCTTCCGTTAATCGTCGGAGTGTAACAGCTAAGCAGTCACGAGCCACGGCTTGTGTGATGTTTTCGACTAACTTGCCACCGTAGGTACTATCATCCACCCAGGCGTTGTTGAACTGCGCCTTGAAATGGACGGCGTCCTTACCGAATTGGTTTTCTTTGATATAAGCGCCAGGGTAGAATAACTTCCGCCCGCTTGGGAGTTCAATCGTCATGTACCGGTAGCCGTATATCGGATCAATTTCTAAACGGAATATAATACCGTGGTCAAGGCCCATAGGGTTGCCAGTTGTTACCGTGTACACGGCTGCATTTTCAACCTGGTACCATAAATCACGAATACGTGGTGACGCTTCACGCCATAACCTTACAATGTCCGGAAGTTCTTCTTCCGATAGCCCCATATCAAGGGCGCCCATAGCCTTTAATGCGTTGACGCCACCTTGATAGCCAAGGGCCAATTCTGCGACCTTCCCCTTTTGCCGTAGGTGTCCGTTTTCGCCGTGTTTCACGACCGGGACGCCAAACATAGAGGATGCCGAGGCGCAGTAGATATCACCATCATGGGCGAATACCTGTTGACGCCACTGTTCGCCACTTAGCCAGGCGATAACCCGTGCTTCAATGGCGGAGAAGTCAGCCACGCATAAGGTCTTACCATCTGGGGCGATAATAGCCGTACGAATTAATTGTGAGAGCGTATCGGCTACATCACCATACAAGAGCTCTAGCCCTACACGATTACGATGCGTCACGAGAGAACGTGCGACGTCAAGCGTTTCGATGTAGTTTCTTGGTAGGTTTTGGACCTGGATGAGCCGTCCTGCCCATCGTCCGGTACGATTGGCCCCGTAGAACTGTAACACGCCTCTAAGACGATAATCCGAGCCCCAAGACTCTTCCATTTTGACGTACTTTGATACAGAGGACTTGGCCAACTTCTTACGTAAGGTAAGAACACGTTTGGCCACCTGGTTAATGTCACTCTTGAGAGCACTATCAACGGTATCTTTCGTTAGGTTAGGTAGGTTAGCACCTGTGTTAGTGTTGATCCAATTAAGGAGCGCTTGTGTAGAATTAGGATTGGCTAGTTTCGTTATTTCCTGTGCTGCCTTTGTAAGGATTGTTTGTGTTTTCTTCATCGATACAAAGCGCACCGATGACAAGGTCATGGTCGATGAGTACACCGCGGTTATTGATTTCAATATCGATGTACCAATCGTTCCAGGTCTCATCAGGTACCGGGAACGACGCGAGCCGTTTGTAACACTCCATTTCAGTCACTACGTCTTGACGATTGTATTCGACATACGTTCGCCACTTCTCAGGCTCATGGTGTGGTAAGTTACGAGTTCGACCGCCGTTCGACTTGGTCGGATTACATGGAATACTAAAATATCGGATTAAAGCTTTGCCCGCTTTATCCTTTAATTTGTTTTGAGGTAAGCCTAGCGCCACGCCTAATTTGGCAAGGCCCATAGGATACCCTAAATACGCACCATGAATCATCGTGCAGTGCCATTGACGTAATGGAGTCGTATATCCGGCTTTGTTTAGACAGGTGATTTCAAACTGCGCGTTGTAGGCATGTTTAATCACGTCCAGATTTTGGAGGTCTTGAATCACCTCATCCGGTATTGTTTCACCCCGTGCTAGATCCACAACTTCAACCTGGCCAAAGTCATACGCATATGCGAATAAGAGGATTGAAAAATCCTCCGCTTCGACATATTTGTAGACCCCCTGCGCCGATGTCATTGGATGAGAATGTTTCAATATCAATGGTTTAAGTGGCGCATAATGGCCACCTATTACATTGGAAGGCCAGTTACAGGGTTGATAGCTTGTACTGCTTCAGCGCCACCAAATACATTGGCTGCACTTCCTTGAGGAGCACCGAATACGGATGCAGCGGATGCAGGTTGGCCACCACCAAGAGGCTCACCATCACGTACTTTTTGTACAGGGCCTAAACCAGCAGAAATGCCAGAGGATTGTTTGTTATAGAAATAGAAGTTAACCAATACGTTGGCATACATGCCAGAATATACTTGGCCAGGTTCAGTAAGCGGTTGACCTTGAAGGTCGACCACTTCAGGCTTGAACTTCATGGATTGGGAAGCATTGAATACATAGTGGCCTTTACATTCCGGGCCGTATTCTTTGCCCCCTGGCGTATATCCATCACCATCGTGAATCGGTGTTTTAGGTTGAGCCGGAACTTTGGCGCCATGTTTCACACGAGCATCGGCGATGGCTGCTTCAATAGCGTTATTGATAGCTTGTACTTGTGCCGTATCAGATTTAGGTACAAGGATCATCGCGCTATATTTGGCTTCACTAAAATTGTTAGGATTAGTGTATGGTTCTAATAAGTGAACAAAGGATAAACGTACATTTTGTAAAAGAACTTCTGTTGGTCTGCATTGGAATGCCATAATTAGTTACCTCCATTGGTATTAAACACTTGCGCCGCACTAGGTTGGTTAGTGATACGTGGGCGCTTGTCCGTATCAGCTACAAGAGTAGGTTTGCCAGGGTTCTTTACGACCTGGTCGCCTACGAGTTCATTAAATTCTTTCTTACCGATAGCTTTTTCAATTTGCGCTAAGGTAAGAACCTTACGTTCATAGAGGATAGATTCATCTACCCCTCCATTGATAAGGGCTTGAATAGCAGTATCGCCATCTTGGAATGCTCTGGAGCCTTTGCCCTCTACTGCTTTCCAACCAGGCACCTCTGCACCGGCTAAGGATTCAGATAATGCGTATTCCTTGATATCCTTGTACCAGGATTCGATATCCTTGCCATGTTCTAGGTATGTACCTAGTTCTTCAAGGCTAATCAGACGAGGGTCTTGGCTCGTGAATACATGCATAGCATCGAAATGTTCACATCGTGTTCTGCATTGAGCCTTTGCCCTACAGAACCCACACCAGGCACCAGCCTCAAACGTGTGGCCGTCCATTTCGTAGGCCTCTTTAGCCTTCGGAGCAACTACCTCTTCACCCCATTTACGGAGCTCATCGGAGGACATTTCAAACTCTGAAATGTTGTTCACACGAGGCTGTACGATGGTCATCTTGATAGTGTTGAACTTATACAAGAGACTATAATCGTGCATAGCACCTAACGCGTATAACATCATCTGTGGATTATGATCCGCATCAACTACAACACCTTTGCCGTGCTTGTAGTCAATGATGTGAAGCGTATCACCGGCCAAGATGATACAGTCCGCCGTACCAAATCCTTCTGGGACGTATTGGCTAAAGTCAACACGTTTTTCGATGACTACGACGGGAGCGACTTTGTAACTTAACATGATGGACTTGATGTATTCAAGATACACGTCTGTAGTTTCGTCCATTTCGGACGCCCATAACTCATTCTTTTTGATTTTGTTATAGGCCCTGGTGTAAGTACCTTTGGCCATCGCCGTAGTGTATTTCTTCAGTTTCAATTCGCATAGTTCATGCGCCAAGGTTCCTTCCTTTGCATACTCCGATGTAGTATCGGGGAAGGTCGCCTCTAATCGAGGCGCCCCCGTACAATGTAACCACCTATGCGAACTTGATGCGCTTAGTAGCGCATGGCTAGCCATTAGATTCGTGCCCCCATGTTGCGAAGGTCAACAACTAGATTAGGGAATTGGTCTTTTGGAAGTTCTGGAAGGCTTGCCACTTTGTATTTTTGCATCAACCCAACGATTTCATTCGTACGACCTGCATCCATTAATGGTTGCAACGCCACTTGAATTTCTTCCAAAGTGTATTCCTTAACCGGTGCTACCGGCACGGCCGGTGTAGGTGGCGCTTGCGTTGGTTCCGGAGTTGTTGGTACCGACACAGATGTCGGTACCACCGGGGTTACTGTAGTAGGTTGAGCGACTGGAGCCACCGGCGTAGATTCTGCTGTTTTGGGTACCACTGGAGCAGTGGGCGGTTCTTTCGTTGTAGGTATATTACTGTAATTTAAGAACGTTTTAAGTTCGTCACAAAGGGATACATAGTTTTTTGCCTCAAAAGTGATTCTTATCATAAGGAACATCCTTTCTAATTAATAGTTAAATAACGCCGTGAACGTGTAGTAGCACGAGAGCACCAACACCTATGATGATGAATAATACTTTGCATACTCTAGTCACCCAGGTATCTATTGTATTAAGGCGATTATTAATAATCTTTTCACGTTTAGCCTGTTCTCTTAGGGAACTACGAACATCCCATGGACTAGGCGGAGCGGGTTTATGGACTTCATGTGAAATCAACTGCTCTATTGCAGTATCATTCACTATCCGTTTTCTTCTATTTTTCCGAGCCATCCTCATCATCTCCTAGGTAATCATTGAATAATTTATTCTTTAGCTCTCTCCGTTCTGCCTTGTCCATAAACAACGATTCTAAACTGATACGGGCTTCCAATAACTCAGCCACTGCCATAATAGCTTCTGCAGATTGTGCATGTTCTGCGGTACGTACAATACAATCATCTACAGCTTTTGTAATAATAGGGTTAATCATAATCTAGTCCTTTCTAAACTGACATTTTGAGCATCGCTCTAATTTCTTGGATATAGGGGAGCTTATCTTTTGGATCTGCTATATGTCTAACATCATCCATTGCCAGTTCTATCAATTCTCGGAGTATTTCTGCTTTCCATGACAGGGGAGAGACTTCGCAGAATCTACCTTCAAAAGGTCGACAAATTACCACTTCTCCATCTTCCCCTTCTTCAATAAAGCCTTTGTCAATCAAGCGGCTTCGCATGATACGAACTGTACTGGCCGACGTGGCAAGCATATCGGAGGCTTGACTAATTGATAAAAATGGGTTATCCAAATACGCATTATATAGTTGATTGATTTTTGTTTGTTTTGATTTCATAAAAGCACCTACAAAGTAAAAATAATAAAATAAGACAATCAAATTTAAGCGGTTATAGGATCGAATGTATAATCTCGTTCATAGTTGAAATACCTCGTATAATATAAGTATCAAATTATTTTGATGTGGCCGTATCAGTAGTTCCAGTACTGATACGGTCTTTTTCTTTTGGGCGTTTTAGAATATCGAAGTCGGAAGGACTGCCGATATCCACTTGTGCATGTGCCCAGGTGTCATAGTCGAATCCAAATTTCTTAAGCTCAACTACGGCTTGCTTACCAGATGCGGAGCGATCGATAATGCTATTAAGTGCATTACGTGCTGACTTCAACTTACGAATCTCAATTTCATAAGGTTTGGCCACCTCTAAGACTGCCCGCCACTTTTGGCCCTTCTCGGATTTATAATCCATCGTGTCATACCACCATTCGTTGAGTGGTTTGCACATACGTTTGATGAAGTTATCCGCATCCGGCACTAACTTATTAGCTAGCGTGCCATAGCCAAGTTCTTCCAAACGTTGGGCGCCTTTCCGTGCTTCACGTAAGCCATTAATGACTTTGTGGAACGCTTCAGCAGCTGCTACACGACCATCAGCCTCAAGGCTAATGTAGTGTGATTCGAGCGCTACACTCTCCGCTTCTGATTGTTCCAAAAGTCGAGCGTTGTACAGACTTCTAACAAAAGTCCGTACGTTGTTCTTTGTAGGGTTCTGCATAGGAACCTCCTCTCTGTTAAATAAAAAATATAATTACCTTTGGGCTCCGTACCAAATGGCCATCATTGCCCGTGTGAGGATGCTCTCACTTAATACTGGCTAAAATCAAATATTAATCCGATATCGACGTTTAGATTGTCGGCTAAAATGACCGCCTTACTAAAGGACATCGACTTATTGACACCCTTGAGATGACTGTATAGTGTTGCGTAGTGCATCCCGCACAGCTCAGCGACGTCTTGAACTGATAGCCCCTTATCGGCTATTACCTTACGGAATACTTCCGGTTTTAACCGATAACCAAACCGATTGCCCCATGTCTTTTGCTGAATTGAGCACTGGTCAAATAAGAAGTCAATTCGTTGGCCAAGTCCATCGGCGACTAACCTGGCTGTGCATATCCGCACCGGGTAATGCTTGGATAGTTTGACCAGGGTCATCGGATTTACACCGATAACTTCAGCGAAACTACATAACCCGTATGGTGTGTTGTCATAGATCAGCTTTTTAAGGTCGAAACTGTTCTTTAACCGCATCATAGGGATGATTGGTTTCCGTCTCATCGTTGTCTCCTTTTGAGCTTCAGGATTGTTTGACTTTGCTCAGCTACAATCCATAGGGCCAATCCTAAGGCGCACTGCACCATGAACTGTGCGAAGCCTATGCGGTCAATCTCGAGGCTACCAACGGAGCCCATAAGAATTAACCCGGCTACTAATTTAAGAAATGCATGCATGATTAAATGCCTCCTTGATGTACTCTTCACTTCTCCCGGTTCGAGCCAGGTATGTTTCAAATCCGAACCGGTCAATGACGAAGGTTCGTTTCTTGCCTTTGCCGTAGCAATAGGCGAAGGCCTTATAATGGTTATTAGCGATGCCTTCTCTAACCGCTGTAAGGGTTAGGCCTAAAACGCTAGCCATTTGCTTCACTGTAATGGTTGGGTTCATATCATCACCCCATCAATGCAATTACGAAGTAGATGAGGATAATGGTTAAGGTTATAGCGGCTAACAGTCCTAGGAAACGTCCGAACCAGAGGTCGAATTTGTTGGTTTTGGGTGTTACTTGGACCGTAAGGTTTTCGATGGTATATTCATCTTTTTCAGTGTTCATAATTACCTCCTATACAGGGTCAATGCCCCAATAGTCATCTTCTTGAGATGAATCAACTTGTAAGTACTCAAGAATTTTGGCGATTGTTCGAACCGAGACAGGCCTACCATTACATGCCGCATGGATTGTGCCAGGTGAAAGCTCCGTCATGGTTACTAACTCAGACCTAGATACGCCAAGCTCTCTCATCCGACGAGCGAGCGAATCTTGATACAAATACGTTATGCAGGATTTACGTTTGTTCATAGTGATTGCCCTCCTTTAAAGTTGCCTAATTAGGAACTTCCAGGTAAAAATAAAAAGTTACCTAAATTGGAACTTTTAGCGTAAAAAAATACATTCGCATCAAGGTCATAGGTTATACACAACGTACGCATTTCCTGTAATGTGAAATCTGTGTTGATGCGGTTAAGCTTTTTACTGAAAGTGTTTGGCTTAACCCCTATCACCTTTGCGGCTGCGGTATTAGAAATATCATTTTCTACCATAAAGCTTTTAAGCTTTCGATATGGAGAAATTGCTTTACGTGGTATCATATACCCCGCCCCCTTTCAATATAAAATTGTTATATCGGCCGTCCTCGGATGTTGCCGAGTTGCCTTATGTGTACATGATAGCACCGCAAAAAGTTCCTGTCAACAACATAATTATGATTTCTCGTAAATTTTAATTGCCTATCAAGGAACTTTTGAAGTATAATATAGGTAGGGAGAGGGCTTGATTGAGAAAGGTGAATTTTAAAATGCTTAGGAATATACGTACAGTTGCACAGGATAGAGACGAACAATTAAAATTTAAGATAGGCCAACGATTAAAAGAACTACGCACGGCGCAAGGACTAACCATTGATGCTCTTCGAGAAAAACTTTCATTAGAAGTTCAAAAGGCTGGGCTTGATGTTAAGGGTGAAGGTGTTTCCAAGAGCATGGTATCTCGTTGGGAGAATGGTAAGAGTCAACCATCTGCTCCATATATTCGGGCATATGCTACTTTATTTAATGTCGATATGAACTATATTTTAGGTAAAGATCTACATCAAGAAACTTTCCGGACGCCAACATCTAAGGCTCAAGCACAAGTTGAAGTTCTACATGATATGTATAAATATATTAGAGCTGCATTTCCTTTGAGCAACAATATTGAAATTAAAAGACTAAGAAATGAAGCAGCTCACGGATTACTTGATGATCATAAGGAATCACTACCCGCAATATTGGCTGAGGACGATTCCTTTTACCTAGAGGCAAATAAAAATTCGTTTGAGGAGCTTATGGTAACTACATTAAGAGAATCCCTTCCGATTGCCACAAAGCCGATGATTGATAAATACAGAGAAATTGGCGCCATTATATCTCATTTAATGGGAGATACAGATACGTTTATTCGTTTTTTCTTAACCCTTGGCCAACTGAGGAGTCGTGGCAAGCTTGATTCATTTTTAGAGTTTACTATCGATCAATTTTATGAGCAAACAAAAGAAGTTAAAGAGTTTGAGTTATCAAGAGACTTTATTAAATATCTAAAATACATTACTGACTATTCAAAGGCGAAGGAGGAAAACCATGAAAATTAAATCAAATATTGTTATTCCTATTATCATTATAGTCGCCATAGGCCTCGTCCTATTCGCTATATGGCCTAGGCCATCCATCGAGTTTAAGGACGAGTCGGTGCTCGGTACTACCGTAACCAATGTAGTCCTTAATGACTGGACCCTCACATCCGCCCAGGGCGGAGAGAACTCCACGATTACCTTCCCTAATGGAAAGTCAGTACGGGCGCATTGGCAACTCGTGCAAACCGTACCGCCTGCGCATCGGTTCGATATGTTCCCTTCATCGTTCTTTTACCACACTGTATACGTGGCACCGGTTCAGCCGGAACTCGTTGATTACATCAACGCTAATAAGCCTACAGTTACTTACTATCTAAATGGGGAGGCTAAGCAGATTCAATTTAAATAAGCCTTTTAGGGAGGGCCTATTTAGTCGTTCTGTATTTTAGATTTAGGAGAGCTAAGTATGCATAAAAAAGTGTTAGTAACAGCTATTGTAGGGGTAATTATGGCTGTATTGGTAGGTTACGTAATAACTGACTACCATCAAAAGGCGCCGGAACGAGCAGCTTATACCGCATCAGAAGATGCGCGCAAAGCCCAAGAATCAAAGAATAAAGAAGCCGAGCTGACAAGAAAAGCCAATGCGGAAAAGGAAATATATACGATTCTAAACAACACAAACTTTGAGTATGACCAAGTGGACAAGGAATACAAATTCTACAGTTCTAATCAAAGAGCGATACAACCCAGTAATTCTGTATCATGGGTTGCTTTCGTAGATTCTTCGGGCCATTTAGTAGGGCCTTTTATCAAATTTGTTACCTTTGCTCCATTAGATATATCTACAAATTGGATATTTTGGGATAAGTTAACATTTTCCAGTTCTGTAGGTAAATTTGATTACACGATGCACGGCGTCATCGCCGGACAAAGCGGCGGAGGTAAAAATATTAGGCTAGATGATTCTGGAACTTATGAGTATGCACTACTAACAATTCCTGAAATAGATAAAGGGCTGAATATTTTAACCCAGGGCAGTAACCCAATAATCAGATATCGAGGATCACAATACTATAAAGACTACGCACTATCCTCTGAAGAAGTCGAACAGATTAAAACTGCGTTAAACTTATACGAACTCGGAGATATTGTTGATAATAACTTAGATGTAAATAAGCTATCTAAATAAAATAATACCCCTATCACACGATAGGGGTATTTTAGGAAGGATATGAAATTATGGCCATGAAACGAGCCAACGGAACAGGTTCTGTGTACAAGATGAAGCATAAGCCGTTACGTAAGCCATACCGAGCCGTCGTAACTACTGGCTACGATGAGACCGGCAAGTGTAAACGTAAGACGATTGGCTATTATGCGAAGTCAAAAGATGCCTGGGATGCCTTATCAGAGTATGGCATCTATCCGGAAAAATTCGAAACGAAAAAGGTATTGTTCAGTGAATGCTGGCGGTGGATGATTGCCGATAAGGAGCGTAAAGGAATTGATACGAAAAAAGGGGGCTACTCGACCGCACAAGCGAAGATAACCTCGATTTGGAATAAACCTATACAAGAGATTAAACTCGTCCATCTGCAAGCTATAATCGATGAAAATAGCCATTTAAGTCGTTCCTCTATTGGGTTGATTGTCAAAGGTCTGAACGGAGCCTTTGAAGCAGCTATCAAGAATGATGTCATTATCAAGAACTATGCCGCGCTCCTTGAATTGAAACCGGCGGAAAAGTCGAATATCCATAAACCTTTCACAGAAGAAGAGATTCAAACGATATGGAATCACACCGATGAGGATATTGCGAAACTCTTATTAATGTACATATATTCTGGTATGCGCCCTATTGAACTACTATCCATTAAGATGGAGAACGTCCACCTGGACGAGCGGTATATCATTGGTGGGGTTAAAACGAAAGCCGGTAGGGACAGAATCATACCTATCGCAGATTGTGTTATGCCTTTTTACCGTGAAATTCACGCCCAGGCGGTACGCTTCTAAATCTGATACACTTATCCCTCCAGGGTACACGTCAAAGTACCTAGGAAAGCCAATAAAACGATTCTGTAAGGAAGTTGGAATATCTGACCACCTTCCACACGATACTCGCCATACCGTTCATCACGTTGGCCAGCAACTATGGAATCGATCGTTATATTCTGAAGTCCATCGTTGGCCACACGCAAAGTAAAGACATAACGGCTGATGTGTACACGCATAAAACGATTGAGCAGTATATCGCGGAGGTAAATAAGATACCCGCATCATTTGGCTAAAAAGTTGTGCAACGGTTGAGCAACGCACACGAATTTTAGCAATTTTTAAAAGAAAAAGCACAGTACCTATGCGCATAAGTACTGTGCTTTCTGTATTTGTAGAACTGTATGTCTTATTTGGAGTACAATTTTGACATTACTATAAAACCGCTTATTTACTGTATTTATAGCACTTTTAATTTTAAAAAGTTGAGCAACAGTTGAGTAACATTTGAAATTTTAGAGCGATTTTAAGCGTTTATATAATATATACTATTATATAATTTTACTCATTTTCGTCCACAATTTCATAAGAAAGTAATAAATCATCAATTAAATTTCTTACACCTTCCTCATTGTATTCCTCTGGATCAGGAATGACTTCCACTATCCAGTCAGCCGTCCAAACGTAGTCAACTCCTTCTGGCCATACGAAGTTAGGAAATTCTTCTTCCATGTCACTATCATCCCAAGATTCCTTATCCCATTTACCAATGCATGGAGATTGGCGCATCTCATGCTCGTATATCATGTCCCATGCTTCCTTGTATGTTTCAGCGGTTCCCATGAGCCAAGGTTTTTTACTTCTGTACTGTAGACTTTTAACATTTTAGGTTCCTCCCCACTATAATCGTTCCATGCCCTGGCGTGATACTAGCCAGGTGCCTTTTGCCTTTCTACACTCATCTGGCGTGAATCGTGGTGGTGTGTTCCGTTGACCAGAGCAGGCTTGCTTAACTGTAACCGGACTAATCTTCCAACGCTCCGCAGCTTCTGCGGATGTCATAACGTCCTCGAATTTCATAAGTACCTCCTTATTTCCCCCAACCTAATGCGATTTCAGTATCATTTTGCATTTCAGCTACTGCTTTCAAGCTATCAAATGTATCAGCTTCTTCAAAGCACATATCATCGAAACCGCTTTTGAAAGTGTATTCCTTCCAGTATTTGCGGTTCAATTTAACTGCATATGCATATAGATCCTTGTTGTAGTTGCGAACTTCTGCAACGTTCCAATCCTTTAGATATACAACTTTGTTATTGTCGATGACTAGTACTGGGTTACCTTTAATGAATTTCACGTTGTTAGTTACGATGATAATTTCATCGTCAGTAATTACATGATTAAATTTGAAGTATTTATTCGAAGTGTGTTTCACTTCGCCAAAGAACTTAGTTAATTGAGATTCTTTTACGCTTTTTAAAAATTCACTGTATTTACTCATGGTATGTACTCCTTTTAATACTTCCCTTACCTTTGTCTTTATTATACATCGTATTCGATGTATTTGCAAGAACTAATTTTATTAAATTTCTATAAAATAAAAAGCCTACTAACTTAGCTGTTAACTAAGTTAGTAGGCTTTTAGGTTTTGGCCAGAATATACTTCCAGGAGTCCACCTGCTCCTGCTCAGGAGATATACGGATCACCTCTCTATCGATGAATTGCACCTGCTAATCCAAACACACCGCTTACCACGGCCCATGTGTCGCGTTGCCGTTTAAGGCGTTGCTCCGTTCGTTTGTTGCGTTTGACTTGCTCTTTCAATTCTTCTAATGAGGTCGAGGCTTCGTTCAATTTCTCCTCTTGCGTTGTCAAGAGATTGGAGGCTTTCGTTAATTCTTGCCCCTGTTTCTCGTTGATTGCTTTGAGCGCGGTCAATTCCTTCGTCCGTTCTTCGTTGATAATCTTCAATTCTGCTAATGCTGTTCCCTGCGTCGCGGTTAAGCTGTTGGCTTGCTGCAACGCTTTCTCGGAGTTGTTGATTGAGTTTTCTGCTTTCGTCAAGCGCCCTTTGAGTTCGTTCCAACTGCTCACGGGTACGCTGATAGTCGGTTCTTGTATCGAGGTACCCTCTGACGAGGCTGCATGCGAAACAGATGATAAGAACGCTAAGCACACCAAGAATAACGCGCTTACGAGTAAACGCAGATATAACTTTGTTCTTGACATTTTCATACATAATTGCTCCTTCCTAAATCGTACTGCCCCACTGTGCGCCCCACCATCGAGCAGTACCGCGTAACCAGTCGCCACCGCTCCATCGTTCGTCGCCTTCATGGCACACTAAGAGGTCCCATCGGTCAACGTTGGAGTCTGGGCCGTATGTGTTATTAGGATAGCCAGTCGGATCTAAATAATAGAGGTCGAGGCCGTCCTTATTATCGGCTGCTTCTGCATGGGTCATTTGGTGTTGTAGGTCAAGCGGTACACCCGCATTAATGGTGAGTACCGCCATAACCTGTGTCATAGTGGCCAACTGTTCTTTGGTTGGTGGTTCACTGCCTAAGTTGTTTTCACTAACAGCATCCCAACACGCTTCAATAGCTATGCCTACGGCGTTACTATTCCGCATATAAGTGTGTTCCTTATAATCGGTTAGGGCCTCCATATCAGTCCACATTATGCCATCTCTGTCGATGTTGATATGGTAATCGGTGAAGTGCTTACCGCCCTTGACGCCAGTCCAATGCAGATAGGCCTTTTCAATTTTGCCGTATGCCTTTAGCGCTAGGTCTTTTAACTCGTCCATTGTAATTTGTCTAAACATTATTTATTTCCCCCTCTCGTCATGGTTAACGTCATCAGATAGTTGTTGTATGCTAGGTCGATTCATAGGCAAGGTATTCGGTTCCTCTAGCTTATCCGGTATCCCATCGTGGTCCCGATCGATGAACATGCCACACAGCCCGACGATAGACATAAGCACCGACGGAACGAATATGTGGTCAATGATAAGAATACCTTTATCAATAAGCTGATTCGCTTCAGGTGACACATAACCTCTAATCGTTGATAGAACATACTGGGCAACGACTAATATCATAGGGACTAGCATGACGAGGACTAGCGCCCTCGTTGCTAATACTCCCGTTGGCCGTATGCCGGCTATTCGGATGGACTGATAGGACCGCTTGATGCGGTTAATGATAGCTAGTTTATCCATTGCCCCTCCACGCTTTTATAATTTCAATAACAAAAGCAAATACCTCCTTAAAGTCGATTAGCTTATCCTCTACGATTTCGCGTAAGTTTTCGATAATCGACCAGCACTCGGAGAAGAATGGAATCAGCATGAATATATCAGCGAATATGTGGTCCAGGAATAGTTCGGTGTTTGGTATCGGTATATCTGGTAATGAGATAAATACAATGGATAGTATCATCCATGCCGGATACTGAATACATAGCTTTTTGAGTAAATCACCTCTAAGGCGTTCGCTCATTAGATATCTACGTTTCTGCCCTGTAGTAGCATCTACATATTTCCCTTTACCCCAACCATACCATGCGAGCGTTGTAAATAATGTTATAGGTGTATTGTTCCTGTGATTATCCTTATTGTATCTAAGCACCTCCGCGGTAATGCGTTGGAGTGCATCAATGAATAGCAGTACAGTCGTTAATATGATAATAACGCCCATACTGACAATATGCTCATGTGACACACCGCTAATCAGCATTACTAAAATGTCATTCAGAATCGTCATTCACTCCCCCTAAGTGTGATAGTTAAGTATGGGAAACACATGCAAGGCTTTCACCGCGAACGAATCCGTCAACGTCCGCCATGCCTCGCCCATGAAATTCGTTAATTCTTGCATGTGTTCCCCTTGTGTTAGTTAATTATAAATGGTCGGCTGGAGCCCCCATTGCAACGTACCGATGTTGAGCGTCGTCCCATCTCAACTCGTTTGTATCATAAGTGAGCTGTACTGTCCCCCATTGCAACGTACCGATGTTGAGCGTTGGATACGTACGGTCATCGTTTGAACGGAATGTAATTAATTGAGGGTTCTCAACATATATTGGGATATTGTTTGGCTTGATAATATCACCGAATCCCATTTTTCTGGATACGCCTGTATACAGATTGACAGCAATATCAGATTTTATTTGAATAGATGAGATTGTTCTCGACTTCCAAGCTTGAGGGATAAACTCGAATTTGTATCCGTCCTCAGTTCCCGTGGTATTTTGCGTTACATTAATTTTAAGCACATCACCATACAACTTATACACACTACCATTTACCTCAATAGTATCATCAGCAACTGCACCAGTTTGAACGCCAGCAATCGTATAATCGCCTACTTTCCCACCTGTGAAATTGTGATAGGTGAGTTTTATATCATCTTCACCTAATGGCGGAATGGTAACAGTGCAAGCACCAGTACTATCGAGCGTAAAAGGTGTATCATTACCTAATGCCTTAACGCTGTAATGTGGTTCGCCTGTTACCGATACTACTTGTTGCCCTTGGATTACGCTTGGAATAGTCAAAGGTTTAAATTCAGTTCGAGGGAACGGCTTGCCTATATTACCAATTAAGGCGGTGAGTACATCGTCAACGCTGGCACTTTCACACCACACGTTACCATTTAGCAATAATGCTTTTGCATTGTCAGCCGTAGCACTGGCGCCGTCTCGTCCGTCCTCGCCTTTATCGCCTTTAGGACCTTTCAAAGCCTCTAACTGTTCGGGCGTGAAATCTGCATAGGTGAATGGTTCGCCTTTTGGTCCAGGTTCACCTTGAGGACCTTGTAACCCTTTCAAGCTATCAAGCCATTCCTGTTCAGTACCTCTGAACCCATGAGCCACTGCAATAGCGTAGGCGCTTTTACCTAAGCCCTCGATAAGTGGAATGGTAGTTTCCTTATCGAGTTTTAAAATTAATTCGTTTTCCATACAAGTACCTCCTTACTTGTGCATTGAAATATCTGGAACGATAGTAACTGTACCCTGCCCAAGCTTTATCCACTTATGATCATTGTAGATAAACGCATCGTACAGGTAATCGCCACCCTTTAAATGGGCCTCAGCGGAGTCCTTTCCGCTGATGAAGAACCCTACCTGTTTAGACTGTACCACAGGTGTTAACTCTAATTTCATATCATCATAGGGCCGTTTACGAATTTTACAAACAGCCTCGTATTGACTTAGGTCCATATCGGAGCCAGGTGGTACGACGTACGCCATGCCAAAGTCCTGTCCCGCGTATAATGTGATGTCTTGTTCAATCATATAGGCCCCCTTAGATTTCCATTTCATCTGTTGAAGGAACGTTCTCGGTTCCATCAAGCTCGCAGATAAGTACTTGCGTAACTTTGACCGATTGAGGGGCCAAAGGAGCCCCTACTTCGCCCTTATAATCGGTGTCAATAGTCACGCTATCGCCGTTCCAGTTGATATAATGCTTAGCGTACGCACCTGTAGTAGCGTGGATATCCAAAATGGGATATACATAACACATACCAGGTTTTTTTGATGCCCTGGAATTTAGCAGTTCCCATTTCATAATCCGCCTTGCTAAGGAGCGTGTTACTACTAAATTCCTTACGAATAATCTGAGCGATGCGAAGCGTTGGCAAGTTGCTGTTATACATAGGTACGCCGTATTTATCGAATACCTCTAAGCCGGAGGTGCCTGTTTTAGGCATACGACTAGAATATACATAGAGTTCTATGCCCTCAGTAATTTTGCGAATATCTGCAACGCTATCACATTCAAATATCACTTGTAAGTAATTTGTCCAGTGGCCGATTCTATCCGGATGCCTTTGATTGCGAATCTCGGTAAGCACTGCATGCCGGAGAGGAGTGCTACAAGATAGAGCATGTGCGTAATACTCATCTGGCTTTCTTCGCCGAATCGGTATATATACGGACGCCTGATATATACCGGTTTGGGATATTTAATATATGCGATGCCGTCGCCTTTATATAGGTAATCTGTGAGTGATTCCTTCATTCTATCGTGTAATGGTAGCCCCTTTAGATTGATTCGATACTTTAGATACATGCAAGATTCGCTATCATTAATCGTCAAAATATCGTCTGCATTTCTGATTTCAAAATAGTTCATATCACACCACCCCGTATATCAATGCTATTTTACATGGTCGACCTTTGTATTGCTTAGCGTTTGAGTGTAACGTCCAAGAGATAGTATCATCAGCTACTGTGAGGTTATATAAGTTAGTAAACTGCATAATACCTGCGTCATTATCATCCGTATAGGCGTTAAAGAAATACCAAATATGTTGCCCCTTGGCTAGCTTTATCGGTGCACTACCGCTATCCTCAATCGTGTCAAATCGTTTCACACCAACAATCCGCGTTAATCGGTCAGTAATTGAAATAATTTCCGTTCCCTTCTTATCAAATACTTGTATCCCCGCTGGCACAGTATCACCTTTCTTTCTAAATATCGAAGTCAGCTTTTCTTTTAGCCGTTTAATTAGTCGTCCCATAGTCCTAACCTCACTCTCAGTACATTGTTATCATCAAATACCTGGATTAAGTTATCCGATATCTCGACACGAGCGCCACTCGTCTTAGTTCGGAGTGTACCAATCGTTGCCGTGATGGCATCTAAGCTATTTACTTTCAGCTTATCAGCGGTAACGCTATCCGCTTGTAGCTTATCACTACTAATGGATAAGGCTTGAATCTTATCAGCGCTCACGGAGTTAGCCTGGAGCATGCCTTCCGTGATGATGTTATTCTCGAACAGTGCTTGACCGGTTACATGCAATAACTTGCCATCGATTCGAGTACCTTCCGGGGATAAGTTAATCCGACTAACAATATCCGCGCCGTTTAGATTGCCGATAGCCTGTGTCACACGAAGGTCGATACCCTTGGATAATGTAGTAATCTGTCCAGATAGGTTCTTATTAAGGTCAGTTACCTTTTGGGTAATTCCCGTATCAAGTTGTGCGATTTTAGATTCGAACCCATTCACGGAGGTTTTCATCGTTCCGACTTCAGAACTCATCGCTTGAATTGATTCGTCCATAGCTTTTAGCCCTAATGCTTCCGCATCAAGTAGGCTCTTATCAACTCTATCCTTAATCGTGACCGACTTCTCAGCCGCTAAGCTACTACCGAACACATCAACGTATTCACACCGTACACGATACACCCCGGCTTTATTAGAGTAGGTGAGCATGCTCGACGTTGTCTCTAAATCGTCCGTACGATCATCACCAATTACGTGGCAACGGATAACATACGCCTGTGGAGGCTTTGCCCCAAAGTACAGGCTGAACCCTCCGAGTTGGTCCTTAACCTCGAACGTAGGCGCCTCTAACTGTGGTAAGTTGTACGAATACGTTGCAGGCGTTGAGTACTTGCCTAGCGTACTTCGTGCGTATAAATACACTGTGCCACTTCGGTTCGTAAGGGGTAAGTTAGCTGATGTACCTTTCACCTTAGCAAGTAATGCGTTGGTATCCTTGCCAGGGTCATTATCGGTGCGTAGTTCGTAGTAGTCTACGTCAGCATTCAATACATCATTCCATGATGCGGTGGCGTGGTCCTTGAACGATACCGTAAAGTTCCTGGGCATATCTGGTACTTCGTCCATCGCCTTGACTACGACGTCAACGACTTGGGCGGTGTCGGAGCGATTACCGAACCTATCCACGGCTACGGCCTTAATCTCGTACTCTTCACCAGGGCCTAATGCCTTGATAATAACCTGGCTGTTACTACTGCCAGCATACTGCCAATCTTGACCGGTTACAGCTTGGCCATTCTTAGATTTAAGCTTGTACCACACCTCAGCGCTGTCAAAGTTACCAGGATTAGCCGGTGGTTCGAACATCACTTGAAGGTCATAGTACACGCTCTTATCAGCGGTTAGGTTATATCGGCTTATGACGTGTAAGTTCTGCACATCGCCAGGTGCTTGCATTTTAGGGATAACGATTTCTTTTGTAACCCCTGTGGTAAGTTGCCCTAAATCGTTAATCGCTTGTACCTTAACCTCGTAAGTTGCGCCTAACAGTACGTCGGATATCTCTGTGCTATTAGGTGATGCAGGGAAGTTCCCTATATATTTCCAGGTATCACTTTTAGCGTTCCGATAGTTAACCACTACGTTGGTTATCTTACCGTCACGCGGTAGCTGCCAACGTACGGCTATCCGTGAGTACATAATACCGTTCGCGCCATACACGTCACTCACAAGGCCTATATCCTCGATATCGCTCCCAACTTCAGACTTATAGTCGATAACAGGAACAGTTCCATCATCGCTCGTATACACTTCCGGATAGTATTCCATGCACTGTATTTTCCGAGTAAGGTCTGTACCTCCTTCCGTGATAGCGAGTACCCTAAATGGTTTAGCCGCTTTGGTTAACTCACCAAAGGCGTACACACTGCCAGGGTCGACTGTAATCGTTTCCTTAGCGGTTACGTTACGTCCAATCACGCTGAGTACTGTGAGCGTGGTCACCGCATCGGTAGCATTGTTACGTATAAGTAGCTGGTACTGCTTGCCAGGTAATGTCGATACCTCTTTATCAAGGGTAATCGTGCTACCGCTAGCCGATACTACCCGTCCGCCTTCGCCCCATTCAGGTACGTCATGTTGAATAAGGATAATATCCCCTATCGTACATGCTATGGCATCCGTGAAAGCCTCGATAGTAACTGTACGCACCTCGTACTTATTGCATCGTAGGTAGTGCTTACCATGTTTAAACGCCTGGTCTAGGCTAGTACATCCCATGAGCTCTATTTGAGCAGGGTTGGTAAGTGTATCCGATTCATCGTAGGTGTCGCCATACACGGGGATAACATCACGTTCGTAGTCCTTATCCTTATTAAGGAAGGAGATTTCCACGGAGTTGGCACGGCTTTGGATACCTTGGAACTCTTCGGAGAAACTGTCTTGTTTAATGTTGGCCACCGTGAATAACTGCACCGGTGTCGACTTATAATCACTAACACAGGTGAACCGAGTCCCCTGTGGAATGACTTTACCGCGTCCTACGTTTTCCGGATACTTTAACGCATCCCATAACCGGCTAGCACTATCGTATATATAGTTGAAGGTGAATCCGTTCTTATCACAGTTACTTGCCCAGGCTTTAAAAGCGTCATAGTCCATACGTCCATAGGGTTGACCAAATACTACATACTCATCCCCGAACTTACGCGCCATATGAAGTAGATCATATGCAGCCCATGCCGGATTATCGGCACGCTGTACCTCATACTTTTGTTGATACGGGTTGAACACATACACGGCGGAGCGTTCCTGTACCCAGGATACTTCAGGGTCTGAGCCGTTAAGCTGAGACGTGGCCAATGCTTTAATACCAATTAGTGCTTTACCTGGATGCACGAAGTCATCGTATATAATCTGTGTTAATTGGTTCCAGTACACCCGATTCGTGTATCGAATGGTACTGCCGTCCTTGCTTGAGCAACGAACACGAACTTCATACTGTGCCTTATCGAGGTTATCGAATCGGTATACACGATAGAACGCGGTATTCGTTGCTTCCTTAACGATACCCTTATAATCCGCCTCCGCTATTTCCGCGTCAGACTTTTGACGTGTAAAGGACCATCCGTCTCCGGACTTCTTAACGAAGGCTTGCATACCCTTTTGGTTGGATAGTGGTAGCTTATGCCACTCCTCGCCTTCTCCGACTTTGCGGATTTCCGCATCAATGGTAACTGATGTAGGGTCCATACCGCCTTTATCGTTGGAATAATACAAGCCGTTAGGGAAACTGATAGTTAACTCGATAGCGTTGCACGCATCGCCTTGTACACGTTGCGTACTCCATCCGGTTTTTAATTCGTAGTTGAGTACTTGGTCCGCAAAGTTATCGTTGAAGTTTGGGATAACAGTTTGGTCATTAGTACCTAGGCGGATATCAACTTGCACATCCTGGTAGTTACTAACCGGGTTAGCGTTGATACGGATATCCTCGATTTTGGATAGCTCGCCTTCGCCGGCACAGTATAAGAGGTTAAGGTACTGCTTTTCGCCATCGCTGATAATGTGACGTGATAACAACATACCCGCGCTTTTCATACGGCCATATGTCACGGCTAGAGGGTACCCTTGACCGGTTACAGTTTTAGCGCCGCCCCATCCATATGTGTTAGCTTGAGATGAATCAGAATTGGAGCGGTCTACCTTCGGCTGTGTTAGCTTATTAACGAGTGCGTTACCAATCATACCTATGGCCATGGAGAGCACTGTACGCCATATTAGACTTTGAATACCGAATATCGCACCACTTGCTATACCGCCTGTGGCGATACTAAGGCCTATGGATAAGATAATGCCAAAGAACTTGCCGTCAATTTGTGGCACGGCAACGATACAATCGCCATCGCTCACGATGGTGTCAAGCGTAGCCTCTTGGCCATTAATGGAGTATACCCAGTCGCCATCTTGTTTAGCATAAAAGCTCAACGGCATATTCACCTTATATGGGCGGTATTGTGTTTCATGCTGATCCGGTTTAAACGGATTTCTTACAAGCACTACATTAATCATCGGCTACTCCTTTCTATCGTAAATATGTTTAAGTCGAGGGACGTATTTAGAGATATGTTCGATACATACACCGCTTGGCTTAGTAGCGTGAATAAATCGACCATCACCTAAATACACGCCTACGTGATCGAGTTCCTTACCTTTTAGCGAGAATACCAGGACACTGCCCTCAATAGGTTCCTTGACCTCTTGCCACTCGTCCATAGCTAAGTCGGTGTAGTTTGGAAGTGTAACCCCATTACGGCGATACACCTCAGCCACTACGTCCCAACATTTCAGCTCCTCGAATGGAGCGCCAATCATATCAGTCAAATCACTTGTTAGACGCATACAGACCTCCCTGTGGTATGGTTGGCTCGCCACCGAATCGAACGCTATTACCTAGTGCCCTACATCGTGACAAAGTCTTATTACACGTGGTTTCATCGCCTTTATATCCGCACTGAACTCCTTTGAACTTGAAAGGACAAAAGTCCTTCATGATACGGACCAATGGGAAACGGCGTGTGAAACTAAAATCGGTGCCGAGTGTAAACTCCATCCATTCAGCGTTAGCGACGGAGCCGGTGATAACAAAATGTTCTTCTACTTCGCACACATTTGGTACGTTTGTATTTATTACACGGACAATCACATTTGCCCCCGTGAACCCTTGGTTATCCTCTGCCAGGCGTTGGATTGTCCGCGTCACATTGGACACGGACAATTTAACGTTTGGAAGGTCAGTAGAGTTTTGGTTGACGTCTGCTAACTTGAAGGGGAACGCGATATACTTATTCCCTTGGAAGGTGATATCCTCGGTGTTATACACGAGCCGTACGATATCGCCTTTATATTCAATATCAAGGAGCATGAGCCATACACCTGTGGCGTCTATTTTGTTTTTCTCCAAAATTGATGCAGTTGAAAGTGTTAACATGTTATGCCTCCTGTAATTTCACAGTACCAACCCATGTGCCGTAGTCATTCGCTGCGAAGTCTAACTGATCACTGAATCGTACCTGGATAGTTTCCTTCGTTTCAGGGTTCGTCCAGTCGAACACGTTTGAACAGTTGACTTCATCGAAGAACGCTCGTAGCCGTAAGTACTCGGAGGTAGGTACCTTATAATTCACGCTATATGACCGTAGGGCCTTAGTAGTCTTACGGCGACTAATAATCGTCATGTTCTCTACTTGGCCTTTATATGTCATATCTGGTGTAGTTTCTTGAATTGGATATATTGGATATCTAATATTTGGAAATGTTGCCATGATTAACCTGCGGCTGCTTTAATAGCGTCCCGCGCACCTCCTTTGTTATTTGTTACGGCTTTGACCATTACATCGATGATGTAATTTTCTCCATCGAATCTCGAGTTTTGTTGCTCAGATTCAAGCGCTTGTCCAGATTGGTTGATGATGTTAACTGTAACGTTATTCCCCTGATTACCACCTAGCATCTTACGCGTTTGACTTGCGTTATATATACGATGTGACGCGTTGAATTGAAGAAGTTCTGGTCCGTTTTCACCGACCAACGTCATACCCGCAGGGGCTACACCGCCGGATGCGAATTTCTTGAACCCTCCACTGCTACTAAATGCAGAACTAAAACTTCGTCCTGTGGAGAAGGAATGGTGACCTACACCAATAGCACCTATACCTCCCGCTACACCACCGAATAGGCTTTGTAACTTAGGTTGTAGGTATTGTTGGAAGGATAGGTTCACCATCATCTTAATAATGCTATTCGTCATATCCTTGAATATGCTGATAAGGCCTTGACTAAAAGACTTCGTACCTGTGGCCATTGCCTCGAGATTACTTGTCCACGTTGAGTTAATACTACTCATGGTACTATCAAAGGTTGATTTTGCCTGTTCTGCATAATTAACAGTTTCTTGCTGATACTGTCTAGCACCTTCTTGTAATCGGGTCTTGAGATTACGTCCAGCCATCTCCCAGAGCTTTTGCTGAGCCTCAACCAGGTTCTTTTCAATTTGAAGTCGTTGCGTCGCGGTCATTTGAGCCGTTACTAATTCATTCTTAGCGTAGTCGATGTAAGCTTGGAGCTGTTCACCTAAAATTGCATCGGACTGTTCTTGAGTAAAGTGGCCAAGCTTAACGAGGTTAGCCTGGTGATCCGTAGCTTCAGAGGTTTGTGTGTACGCAAGCTCTCTGATTTTTTGCTCGGTATCCGCAGCAAGTTTTAGCTTTTCAGCATTTGCTTTCTTTTCTGCAAGTGCCTTATCCCCGACCGCTTTGGTATAGTCCTTGATATTGTCCTCAATTTGTGCCTTTTGAGCCTCGGATTCTTCCTTAATCAATTGGAGTCTATCCCCGGTTCGTTCCAAATCGAGTTTCGCTATATCTTCGTTCATCTTACGAACACGAATCTTTTGATTGCGTTCTGCTTCGACTAAACGCTTTTGATATACTTCCTCATTTTTCGCTTTAATTTCAGCTACTAAACCGGAACCGGCTAGTGCCTTAGCGTTGGCCAAACCTTGCGCTGATACTTTTCCAGGAGTGGCACCTGTCGCAGGGGCCCCTACTAAGGTAGCCGTATCAACATATCCTGTAATTGCACCAAAATCTCCTTCAACAGATGGTTTAGCAATAACCCCTGTAGATGAGTTTGCCCCGGTATATCCGCCTTTACCATCAGAAATAACAATATGGTTATCTCCAAGAACCACAACGCCATCACCAGCTTTAGGAACATATCCATCTCCAGCATCGTGCCATGCCCCCGCCGCTTTCGCAGAGTTCATTATGTCAGGAACATATCGCGGAACGTCTTTTGAAAATGCTGCCTTAACAGAATCGGCGAATAATTTACCACAGTCCGTCGCCCAGGTTCCATCAGCTCCTAAAGAATAGGCTTTCCCGATTTGTGCGTTTGCTGCGTCTAGTACGCTAGATGCCGAGCCACTGCCACCGCCAATCCCCCCGGTCTGCATAGCGCTCTTGATGATATTGATTAAGTTTCTATTGTTAGAATCAAACTGGTTCTTAGCGTTTGCCTTATCAATATCGTACTGACTGCCATCGAGTTCGAGGGACTGCATGGTAAGAGTTCTAAGCATATCAGTTAAGCGTTCTACCGCTTGGCTCATACGCTCCGAGGCTTGCTTTTGCTCTTGCGCTGCTTTTTCTTGTGCTTGCGCTGCGTCGTTTAACGACCTACTTGCGCCGGATAGTGCTGCGCCGGTTGCCCCTCCGCCGTTCTTAGCGTCCTCAATTTCCTTATCGAGTGCAGCTTGACGTTCATCCGCTTTTTTCTTCTCAGCTTCCGCTTGTGATTTAGCTTGAAGTGCCGCTTCAATTTCAGCGCCTTCTTCTTTCGTCGCTAGCCGGTCGCTTTTGAAAAGTCCAAAGAATGAACTATCTTCTACCCAATACCGCGGATCATGTTTAGCCATATATGCTTTACTAAGGTTATGCGTAGGCTCATTGGTATTGATATGTGCTTTCAGGCCACCGGCTGTAGTAACCCCCAAATAACTGTCAGCAGTTTTACGCGCATAAATAAATTCGTATATGCCTTTGGTAGCTACGCCAACCACAGTAGCTAATGCCACCCAAGGACCTGCAGCCGCTGCCGTAGCTATCCGCATAAAGCCTAACGCGCTAGTAACAGTACGTATAACAGTAACCGCCGTACCGGCTTCGATAGCGAATTTGATAACGCCCGCTATCGCTTCCTTTTGCTCAACGGCTAAACTGCTATATTCCCTGGCTAAATCAATAGCCCCTTGTGCATAGTCCATAATAACCGGCAATAATTCCTGGCCTATGGTAATGGCTAATCGTCTACCGGTAGCCTCCATGTCCTTTAATTCCCGGTTGAAATTTGCGGATTGTTGCGCTGCTTCATCATCAATGACTAATCCCATAGCTCTGGCACGGTCCTCAACCTGTTTCATAGCTTCCGCTGACATGTTGAGCATGCCGTTTAGTTGATATCCGGACTTACCAAACAATTCCATTTCAATCCGCGTTTTTTCAGCGCCATCTTTCATACCGCGTAACCGGTCTTGGATAAGTTGGAACACCTCAACGGTATTCTTACCCTGGATATCATTTAATGTTAGCCCTAATTTACTGAACGCATCAGAACTCGCGCTCCCTTGTTCCGCAGCGGATTGCATTGAATCCCTGGCACCGGCTAAGGCTTTAGAGAATTTTGCAAATGATGCGGTACTAGTTTCAGCAGATACACCCATATAATCAGCCACGGCCATTAAGGAGCTAACCTGTTCAGCGGTAGCGCCTGTTAGCCGTTGCATTGTTCTAACCTGGGTGTTCCATTGTAGTGCTTCATCGGCTAATTTCTTACCTAATCCGACGATACCTACACCGGCACCGATGGCCATCATCTCAGTTTTTAGTTTAGATAACTCAGCTACTGTACCCTTAGAGGTAGCGGCGATTCTATCTAATCCTGCCTGTGTATTCTTATCGGTTAATTGGACTACAATATCGACAACATTATTACTCATCTTTATTTGCCACCTCCAATTCCAGTCCTTCTAAAATCCAAAGAGCATTAAACATCATAGGGCCTAAATGGATACAATTCATTTCCGCTACTTGCCGTATAGCGGGATAATCGAACCCAGCTAGGCCTGCCGAATGATACACCCTTTGACTACGAGATAAGGTGTATAGCCTTAATACTCGCTTTACATTATCAAAAAGGTGTGGCGGGTTGAACTCACACTCCGAACAGTCGAAACATTGTTTAGATGAGGATTGTAGCGATTTACAATCCTCACAATATTTTGGCTTATCCGAGTGTGACCACTGCCACACCTCTTTTAGTTTTTTCCGTTTTCGAATCTTCCTTGTAAGTTAATTCCATAACTTCACGGGCAAAGGTAGTTGCGTCCTTATCAGAAATTGTATTCAATTCCTTATCGTTTAACTTGAATACTTCTTTTAAAATGAAGCTCATGATCTTACGAACGCGTGTAAGGTATTCGACTTGATTGTCAAAGTTAACCGGACTATATACTACATCGAGACCCGCTTCAATGAGTGCATCCCGTTCTGTCCAGGATAACGGTCTTGCCTTTAACTCTTTATTATCAATTTTCATAGTTACCTCCTATTAGTACGCAGTTTGCGTATTGGTAAGTTCAAAAATGATAGCGGATTCTTCAGAATCGTCGCCATAGTATGCTTTGAATGGTAATTCGATGTTAACCCCTTTAGGGCCGTCAATACCTGGGGAGTTACGTTCGTAAATCAATTCTGGTAATTTAATAACCAAAGAATTGTCACCTTTAGTAAGCGTTAATTCTAGGCTAGATTCTGTACCATTTACGGCTTTATTTAAAAGGTCCATATTTTGGAAGAACGCTTTTAGTGTACCGGATACGCTGATAATGCCTGTATCGATATAAGTACGGAACCCTTTATTACCGATTGCGTAAGAATCACCATCCAACCCAAAGTCAATGTTAAGGCTTAATGACAATACGTTAGCAACTGTCACACCGCCTTCTTTGATTGTGGCTTCTAAGTTTTCAAACGGAGTAAATGCAATTTTAGTAGGCGCCGTATCAAATGGTACTGCCGCCATTGCTTCCTTACAGCCCATAACATCAATAGTGGATGTTAACTCGGAGTCCCCGCCAAAGTTAAGCGCCATCTTATTCATGCGTACGCCGCTGAATTGTTGGTATGTGCTAATATCCTTATAGCCTTGTTCGAATGTAGCGGACGGCATATCTGGACCAATTTTGAACACGTGTTTATGCGCGGTCCCTGCACCCGCTGTAGAAGTTGGCGCACCGAACGCTAATTTTAACCAATACCCAAAGCCAATTACATCGACCGGTGGCGTAATGCTACCGGATGCGTCGATATTACCTCGGCTAGGTGCTGCCGGATTACGCGTACCACGAATTACAGCGGAGTCATTTAAGTTTTGACTGGCTTTTAACGAAGAACTAATGATTGGCATTACCACGCCACCGGTGGATGGTGTTACGCCAAAGTCAGTTTCAAAAGCCATTGTTAATGTTGATTGTGCGCCTTGCGCACGTTTAGCTACTGCCATATTATCCTCCTATTAATATTCAACTTGACCGCCAATTACGTGCGGTATTTCTATTGTGAATGTGGCCTTACCTGGATACACAGGGCGCCACGATACGTTATCCGTTTCATAGTCAATGTGAATGACTGGATAATTAGGGTTGACGGCCATAATACACTCAATGAGTAACTGCCCGAGTTCATCGGTTTCAAAAGCGCCTGTATAGGTAATGACACGGCCATTACGTTCTGCTTCCTTCCGACACACGCCCCATACGAGTTGGAGCGTATACGAATAAGACTCAGCAAGGCCTTCCGACTTATTATCCATAAGGACTATAACGCATGGACAATCCTCCTCAAGAGGAGCGCCCGCATCGTCATAACCTACAAATATAGATAGGTCCTTACCATACTTCGCTTTACAGAACTCATTGATATGATCATTGTCCTTAATAGCCTCAACCCAACGATTCGCAATCACTGCGAGTGGAATTGTTTGCATAGCTACCTCACTTTGTATACTCGATTACTTGTACCCCATGAAGTATTTCCGAGTGCGTACTCACCGATTTTCTTTTCAAGAAATGGTACCAGTTTAGGTTGAAGGACCGCCCTCATCGGTCCGAAGGTTTCACGAGGTTTAATAACGAACGAGGTTTTCCCTTTGGCTAACTGGAACCCATGCGCGAATAACTTCTTACGCATGTTTTCTGTAATTTCCTTGGTGTATCCTTTTTCAATCTGTTCCCCTAATTTCTTAGCGGAATTAGATAGCCACCCAACCTTGACAGATTCAGACTTTGCGTCGTACTGATACCCTACGGCTCGGTACATCTTGCCGAGTGGAGTATACCCAACTGTGCCGGCTTTTACGCCTCCCGCAATTAGTTCATCACGAGACTTATATGTCCACCCTTCTCGGTCTGCTTTTCCGCCTTGCCGATATGCTCGACGAACTTTAGCACCAAATGCTGCTTCGAGTTGTGCCCTCATAGCCGGTGGCATAAAGGCGGCGTATTTCTTACCGCCTGGCGCTCCGGATTTAATGCCTTCCTTGATAGCCTTAGACATCATGTAGCCCATAGACTTCATAGCCTTACGCATCCAATCTGGTTTGGTTCTAGCAAGATACTCAAGATAAGGTGTAGCGCTATCGGTAATCGTGATAGGTTCGTTACTCATGGTCTCACAGTCCTTACATTAGCTACGATTTCCAGGCAGTGCATCTTATCATCACTGTCTGAAATATGATCCACATACCATTTCTTGCCGTGGATGTATATTTCATCCTTCGTCTTAGGTAATGGTATGTCTTTAGTTCGTACCCAAATCATAGCTTTATCCGCTAATCCAGTTACGAATCCTGAACCCTTGCCATCGTACTCACCGATTTCCACGCTCGCCTTGATGGTCTTACCCTTATATGTGATTTTCTCGCCAAATGCCCCCAGGAGGACGTTTTCATCGTATGTATACATATTTGTACCTCATAGGTTTAACGGGGGCATACGGCCCCCGTTATCCACATAATATAGCTATTACCTATGCGCTTGCTTTCGCAACAGATTGCACTAGCATAACAGTAACTGTATCTTGCGCAGCAGTTTTTGGTGCTACTGCGATACCCAATGGTTTACCACCAGTTTTAACCGCTTTATCTGTTAAGAAATTAACTGTATCGCCAACGTCAAAGGTATCAGCTTTTTCAGCGTTTACTTTGAACACGCCAGTTACTTTAATAGCGCCAACTTCACCTTGTTTCATATCAGTGATAGCCACACCATGTAGCGCACCGGCTTCAACAATATTGCCTGCTTTAACTTCCGCAGTTGCAGTAATGTCAATGCGGTCAGTTTCTTGTACGAATTGTGTCATCATATGTCGTTACCCCCTAATTATTTACCTGCGTTTTTGTAAAGACCACGGAAGTCAAGAGCGCTTACGCCACAATCAAATGCTACTTTGTATTCGATACCGTCTACATCGAAGCCTTGACGAGTTTCAAGACGTGGAGTTTCAACGCCGTTCAAGTAAGTTACTTCAATAGTGTCGTGTTGAGCTGCATCAGCTACTAAGTACCAAGCAGTTGGGTCAGTCAATTCTGCATCAACTACAATAATGAATCGACCTTTGTATGGGTTAACCACACCGGAGTTCACTCCATCAACTGCTGCAGTAGAGTTAACGATTTCGTATGCAGTCATTTCAAGTTCTGGAGGAATTACCAAGTATTTAGGTGTGATGTTAAGGGTAGCTTCGCCCGTAATACCTTTTTGGCGACGCATAGCAGTAATTGCTTTAGCGATTGCTTTCACAGATAATGCCTCACCTGTACCAGCCACGTTACCATGTTTAGCATCAAACAATGCTATATTATCTTGCATTTGAACGTTGCCAGTTAATTGAGCATATACCATTTTGTTTACTAAGCGTTTAGCCGCAGAGCCGTACTTTGTAGCAATTTTAGAGAATAGACCTAAGTCATCGTTGATGATTGCTTGGCGAGTTAAGCTGAACAATTTACCATAAGTAGCTACTTTAGTACGAGCAGATGCTTCACCTAAGGAGTCCTGCTTAAATTGGCCACCTTCAGGAACTAATTCAAGGTTACCTGCTTCAGACAATGCATATCGTGCAGCTTCTTTAAAGTCACGGTTAGAGCCTTTGCCTGCCCAGATTTGGTAAGTAGTTTCAGCTTCGTTGAAGCCTACCATTACGGATTTGTTAGCAAGGTTAGACATGATAGCAGGGAATGTAGATGTAGAGTTGATAGCTGCACGAGCTAATTCCATGTTATCGCCAATGTTAGCTTTCAGGCCTTCACGTTGCAAAGCTTCACGGGCTAACTCAACCATAGAGTGGCCGCGTAATTCTTGAGCACCAGGCGCAGCTTCTGCTACTTGAATACCTGCCGCCATTAATACTGCGTCTTGTGCAGCTGCGCGGAATTTATCGGATTCAGATTCGCCCATTTTAACAGACACGCCCGCGTTACGTGCACGTAATTGGTCCATCACCATTGCACGTGCTTCATCAACAGATTTGCCCAATACAATTGCTTCGTCTGCGCCTTCAACGTCGAAGTCACGGAACATTGCAGTAATTTCAGAAGTACGTTTGCGTTCTTCTTCCATAGCTTTCGCCAATTCTTCTTTTGTGATACCGCCTTCAACTGGAGCGGATTTCACTTCTGGAGTTTCAGTCAATTTTTCTTTTCATCCATACCTTTTTGTTCCTCCTGTGTGTCAATACGTGTATGAATTTGAATATCATCTGCACTGCGCCCTACGCCGACCGTAGGGTCTGCAGGTACGGATACAATGCTGATTTCTAAGGGTTCCCAATCTGTGATGACGTATGCCGGGCCAGTGAAACGGCCATTTGTGGATGTAGTACTATCATCTTCGAGCACTTCGTATCGGTTAATAGCGTATCCTACGCTAACCCCTTGAAGTGTTCCGGATTGGACTTTCTTAAATATGGCGTCGGATTGTTCATCTTCGTCAAAGCGTACTAGCGCTTTACCTCGATTATCTTCAATCCACACCTGTTCGATGTGCCCCACAACCGCATCACGATCATGGTTAAATAGCACGGTGCCTAAGCCATCATTAAATCTATCGAGATTGATACATTCTTCATCATGGCAAAGGATCTCATCGCCGAACCAACGGCCATATGGCGTTTCAGAGGAGAAGGAAAGTTCTACCGTCCGATTGTCGGAGTCGACTTGGTCAATCGTAGATTCACGGCAATAGTTACCTTGAACGCTACGCTTTTCGTTTTCGTCCATTGTTAGCCATCAGCTCCTTCCTGTGATTGTTGGACGTTATCGTCACTATCTGGGTCCATCAATGGTTGCAACTCACTGGAATAATCTAGTAACACCCCGAGCTCCTTGGCTCTATCCTGTTCGAGTTTCCGTTGTTCAAGAACTTCCTCCCAATCACGCCCAGATGCTGCGCACACATCCTCTAAGGTTGTAAGGCCGGATTTGATTGCTTCCTTATTAGCGGACACTTCCTTAACAGGGTCTATCCACGACCAACCTGGTGCAAGCCAAGATACTTCCTGGTACTTGTCCTTATTCGCCAAATAGTCAGATGGTAGTTCACCGGCTAAGTACAGTGCGTCAATAAAGGCTTTCCAAATCGGCATACAAAAGTGTGCGATAACAAATTCTTGCCATTGTCGGAAGGTCTTTTGATCCTCTAACAGATTTTGCCTTGCTGCTGAGAAGTTACCTGATATATTACGAGCCACGATATCCGCGCTCATTCCTAGACCGGAGGATATCCTCCGTGTCTGAGTTGCCGAGTATTCACTAGCCGTCCCTGCATTACGTTTAGGGTCTGCGAACTCAATCGATTCACCAGGGCTTAGGTGTCTAACCATACCCGGTGCTAATGTCATGTTAGGCCGTCCTTTACTATCCCGTGGTAGCATCGCCGTTTGACGCGCTGAATTTTGAGACGTGATGAACGCGCTATAACATGCCGATACACGTGCAGCAATTAGGTCTGCATCCATGTATTCATCAATATCGTGGATACGACGAAGGACTAATGCCAGGTGGCTCATTCCTCGAAGTTGAGAGGTACGAGTTGGCTTAAACAATAGGAACGCCTGGTTAGTAGTTAGCCGTAATGCGTCGAAACTGCGTAGCCCCATCGGATCACTTTGATATACGTGATACGCAACTGGCCTCCCATATTCATTAACCTCCACGCCGTTGATGATATTATTCTTACCATTTTGTAGGCTAACAGCTCCGATATTCTCCGCCTCAATCAATTGGATTGATAGTGGCAAGTACTCACCTTGTGCGGTTTTGTTGACGAGAATCTCGCCATCGTAGAGCATCCGTCGTAGTGCGATAGCCTGCAGTTCGTAAAAGTTAGACATCCCTTGAACGTCTGCATTTTCAGCTTCCGTCCATTTTGCCCACGCTTTTTCGATTTTGTTGTTAAGGTTCGTATTTAACTTACCTTTACCGCTTCTTACCTTCGCCTGTGGTTTAATCCCTACGCCTATGACGTTACGGATTAAAGCAGTTACCACAGACTCTGCTAAGTCGCTGTTCATTTCAGCTGCACGAGCTCGACCTCGAATAAGGTCACGCGCACCGGTGGCCAACTGTTCGGCGGTGCCATAAGCAGGTTGCCAGTCACTGCTCAATCGATCCATTGACGCCGCATCATATTGGCGGATAGCCTCTCGTGCTGCGATACGATTAAGCGCCCTTTCAGGACTAACCCAACCGATTACCTTATCTAAGATATTCATCGTCCACCCCATGTCACGTATGCATCACTCTGGTAGCCGTTCGCTTCCTCATGAACACGTTGCATTAATGTTTGTTCTCGTGCGTATAGCACGGGAAGGTCAATCGCTTTGAACCGCTTTCCGCCAATCTGTAACTCGGAGTATCCTTTTGTTTCGATATCCTCGATGACTTCACGGATACGGTCCAATTGTTCGTTTACATCGCTCATGGTTCACCTCCTTATCTAAACCAATGGTTCGTATTACCCATTCCTACGCCGTAGTCGATTTCCTCGGCGCCAGAATCGGATTCGTCATATTCCTCGGGCTCCGTTAAATACTTCACCCCTGCAATGTCTGCGACTGCAGCATTGTATGTACATGTATCTAGCAAGTGATTCGTAGGGTGCCCGGTAAGTGGCTTCCACTGCACCGTAACTTCCCCGGTTTTCACGTTGCGGATTTCTTGTTTTTCTTCCGACCGGAGATGGTCTGTATATTCTTGAGGACAATCCTTGAACAGATGGATTGTACCTACCTCATCAGTTGGCCGTACCATCCGTGCAAATATGAAGTCCTTCCAATAGTCCGTATTAAGGACGTACAATTTAAGGCCACCAATAACACCCTTCTCAACGCTTGACATTGAGTACGGCGCCGTTAATGTCTTATGATTCGAGGAACCTTTAAGCGGAATACATATTTCCGGGAATCGTGCACAGAATTGGTACACCTCGTCAGTTCTGAAACCTGAGTCAATGCCCGCCTTCATTACTTGCCGAGGCTCGCCATACTCTGTCGGATATTCCCGGTTGACTATGATCTCCTCTAAGTCATCCCAGGTACTAGCTTGGCCATAATCGATAAGGTACGACTTCACACCTGGCGCATACGCCCTAACCTCCCACCAGAAGTGGTCGAGCTGTACGTCAACGCTTGCGATAAGTAGCGTTGCTTTATCAGGCACTACACCGCGCTCATAGGTTGATTCCGTAAAGTGTAGCGTTTGCGTACTCTTCGTCTTGGCGCTTCGCCAAGGTTCAGCTAGCCACGAGTTGATAAAGTTCATTAACTGGTCTGGGAAGTCTTTCGAAGTGAAGAACTCGTAAGCGACTTTCCCAAACGCTATCCATGGAGAGTACAAGGACGATAAGTGGTAGCCAACCGAGCGCACTCGACAATCGGGTTCGTTTTCGGTTCGCCATTCCCCTTTGCGGAGCATCTCCATTTTGTGCTTATCGTGAATCGCTTCCTTACAATGCACGCATTCATAATAGGCTGTGTCCCTGATGCGGTCCTTATTGCCTTTAGCCTCATCGGGCCATTTAATCTGTTTGAACACGAGCTTTTGATACTCACCGCAGTGTGGGCACGGTACATAGTACTCTTTCTGCGCATGAGCCTGTTTAAAAGCTGTCCAGATATTGCCATTTTCAACTGTTGGAGTTGATACCATCACGTGTTTGGCATCAACGAACGTCTTAGTACGTTCTGTGGCTAGTTTGATTGGATTGGCTTCCTTACCGGAGAATACGGGGTACTTATCGACTTCATCGAAGAACACATACTTGATAGCCCTTGACGCTAGACTCGATGGAGAGTTAGCACCGGACAATACCATGTAGTTTCCTGTATTGAAGTTAAGCTCTAACTTTGAGCTTGTGTTCTCGTCATACATGTTAGCCAAAGGCTCGGAGTTCGTGATCATTGGCTGAACACGTTTTTCACTATTGAACTTTGCTAGCGTATCTGTTGGATATACCATCATGACAGGCGCCTTAGATTGATGAAGTGCGAACCCTATCATGTTGAGTTCGGCTTCTGTCTTACCAATCTGTGCACCAAAGCACAATACAATCGATTCAATCAAGTCATTGTTGAGCATATCCATAGGTTCTCTTAAATATGGAGTGCGGTGCGTGTGCCAGGGTCCGGGTTCTGCACTAGTGCTTGGGAGTACTCTGAACTTATCGGCCCATGTGGAAACGGTGTACCGCTCCGGAGGCTTGAAAGCTTCGAGCTCTTGGGCTGTCCACGTAAACGAAGTACGAGAATTGTGCAATATATTGTATGGGTATTGTTTATTCGAATTTTTTGAATTACTTTTTCTTCGTTTTCGTGTTAGACGCCGTCGCGCGCGTAGCTTTCGAGGTACTCGTTGACACACTCATTCACCGTCCTCTCTACAATCACCCTTGTTTCTGCGTCTGGAAATTCTTTGCTAACCGCTTTGGGTAACAGCCCAAGGGATGATTTCAATTCGTTAACGCGTCCAGTCCATTCCCGAGTTACATCCTCGACTGCAATATACT
>CYGL01000105.1_pt1 | contig 41565 bp, 58 predicted proteins | sample 485531 | NCBI WGS metagenome assembly CYGL01 (sample SAMEA3497897, study PRJEB9818) | human gut metagenome | reverse complement strand
TCATGCTCGGTAAAACGTATACCGAAGCAGAATGCAAAGCCCTCCTGAATAAAGACCTTGCCACGGTCGCCAGACAAATTAACCCGTACATCAAAGTCGATATACCGGAAACAACGCGCGGCGCTCTTTACTCGTTCGTCTACAACGTGGGTGCTGGTAATTTCAGAACATCGACGCTTCTTCGCAAATAAACCAGGGCGATATCAAAGGCGCATGTGACCAGCTACGTCGCTGGACATACGCTGGCGGTAAGCAATGAAAGGCCTGATGACTCGTCGTGAGATTGAGCGTGAAGTCTGTTTGTGGGGGCAACAATGAGCAGAGTAACCGCGATTATCTCCGCTCTGGTTATCTGCATCATCGTCTGCCTGTCATGGGCTGTTAATCATTACCGTGATAACGCCATCTCCTACAAAGAGCAGCGCGATAAAGCCACATCCACAATCGCTGACATGCAGAAGCGTCAACGTGATGTAGCAGAACTTGACGCCAGATACACAAAGGAGCTTGCTGATGCTAACGCGACTATCGAAAGTCTCCGTGCTGATGTTTCTGCTGGTCGTAAGCGCCTGCAAGTCGCCGCCACCTGTGCAAAGTCAACGACCGGAGCCAGCAGCATGGGCAATGGAGAAAGCCCAAGACTTACAGCAGATGCTGAACTCAATTATTACCGTCTCCGAAGTGGAATCGACAAGATAACCGCGCAGGTTAACTACCTGCAGGAATACATCATGACGCAATGCCTGAAATGATCGGGCGATGAAAACCAAAAAAACAGGAGCAATACATGACTAAGCTTTATCACCGCATCTCAACTTTTCTCTCTGGTTGCTGGGCGTTTATCACGTCTATTTCGTTCGCCATCTTTAGTTTCGGTAGCACAGCGTGCTCGCTTAGTCGGGGTCTGTGGCGTGCTATTTCAGCACTAGCGCCGAAATTTTTACCTGAAAAGGCTGTTTGGCGAATTGTAGAGCGAATGTGTAGTGAGAGCGTTCGCGAGAAGATTAACGTATTTGGACGTCATCCTCGAAATACAGGCGCATTGTGCAGTCCGTTACTGTAGTCATTACAAAGCCCATCTACGGGTGGGCTTGATAATGAAACCGGAATTTATTCTGGGAAACCAGTTACGGCAGTACCGCGAAACAACCCAAGCCAGTAAGTGGGGAAATAACACTGGCAGCCACTGAAAGATGAACCTCCTGCCTTATGGCAAAAAAGATTCTTTGTGGTGGCGGACTGATGGAAAGACATCGGTTATTGCAGAGACCATTCAATGAGTGGTCTCGACAATGGCTTACACCCTACACGGGATAACTTAACTGATATCCCTTTTAACGGATAAACGGAGCCAACAATGGCAGAGATTATTCCCATGACTGAAGAACAGAAATTCCAGTTAGAGATTTACAAGCTGGTCATGAACCAGAACGCAGCCGCGGAGGAAGCATTTCAGTTCATTGGCACTGACGAGTTGAAGCTTGAGCTATTCAAAATTCACTTCCAGTCAGGCGGCGCTAATTCAGATATCACGACCCGCACTATCGAAGCGGTGCGTAAATCGAAGGAAGCGTTAGACCTGTTCACTACCGGAGCATGATGCTCAGCCTGAAATGACAACTAAGTGAGATGAATATGGCAGCACCAAAGGGCAACCGATTTTGGGAGGCCCGCAGTAGTCATGGGCGAAACCCTAAATTCGAATCGCCCGAGGCGCTGTGGGCTGCTTGTTGTGAATACTTCGAGTGGGTTGAAGCTAACCCGCTATGGGAGATGAAGGCGTTCTCGTATCAGGGTGAAGTGATACAAGAGCCTATCGCCAAGATGCGAGCGATGACCATTACCGGCCTCACTCTGTTCATTGATGTGACGCTTGAAACATGGCGCACATATCGCCTGCGAGAAGATTTATCTGAAGTCGTTACGCGAGCAGAACAGGTCATCTACGACCAGAAATTCTCTGGCGCAGCCGCTGACCTTCTCAACGCTAACATCATCGCCCGTGATTTGGGCCTCAAAGAGCAGTCGCAAGTTGAAGACGTGACACCTGATAAGGGAGATCGCGATAAGCGGCGCTCTCGTATCAAGGAGCTATTCAACCGTGGAACTGGACGCGATTCTTGATAACCTGAGCGACGAAGAGCAAATCGAATTGCTCGAGCTACTCGAAGAAGAAGAGAACTACCGTAACACACACCTGCTATATGAATTTACGCCATACAGCAAACAGCGTGAGTTCATCGACGCCGGGCATGACTATCCAGAGCGATGTTTTATGGCTGGTAACCAGCTTGGTAAGTCATTTACTGGTGCTGCTGAAGTCGCGTTTCACCTTACCGGGCGTTATCCGGGCACAAAAGGCTATCCTGCTGATGGTAAATATGGCGGTGAGTGGAAAGGTAAGCGTTTCTATGAGCCTGTTGTCTTCTGGATTGGCGGCGAGACAAACGAGACGGTAACCAAAACGACTCAACGCATCCTGTGCGGTCGTATTGAAGAGAATGATGAGCCGGGCTACGGTTCAATACCGAAAGAGGACATCATTAGCTGGAAGAAGTCTCCTTTCTTTCCGAACCTTGTTGATCATCTTCTGGTTAAGCATCACACGGCTGATGGCGTTGAAGATGGCATTTCAATCTGCTACTTCAAGCCATACTCGCAAGGCCGTGCACGCTGGCAGGGTGACACAATCCACGGCGTGTGGTTTGACGAAGAACCACCATACAGCATTTATGGTGAAGGTCTTACCCGTACCAACAAATACGGGCAATTCTCAATTCTGACGTTTACCCCGCTGATGGGGATGTCTGACGTTGTTACCAAGTTCCTGAAGAATCCCAGCAAGTCGCAGAAAGTGGTCAACATGACCATCTATGACGCTGAGCACTACACAGACGAACAGAAAGAGCAAATCATCGCATCCTATCCCGAGCATGAGAGAGAGGCGCGTGCTCGCGGTATTCCTACGATGGGTAGTGGTCGAATCTTCCAGATACCGGAAGAGACGATTAAGTGTCAGCCGTTCGAGTGTCCTGATCACTTCTACGTAATTGGCGGGATGGATTTCGGATGGGATCACCCACAGGCGCAGGTTCAGATTTGGTGGGATAAGGACGCAGACACAATCTACGTTTCACGCGTGTGGAAGGCGAAAGAAAAAACAGCCGTTCAGGCGTGGGGAGCCGTTAAATCATGGGCGCATAAAGTGCCAACCGCATGGCCTCATGACGGAAACCAGCACGAGAAGGGCGGCGGTGAGCAGCTCAAAGGGCAGTATGCAGATGCTGGTTTTATGATGTTACAGGAGCATGCGACATGGCCTGATGGCGGTAATGCTGTTGAGCCTGGCATCACTGAATTGCGCGACATGATGCTCGATGGTCGCTTCAAAGTATTCAACACCTGTGAGCCATTCTTTGAGGAGTTCCGCCTCTATCACCGTGATGAAAACGGGAAAATCGTCAAGCTTAACGACGACGTTCTCTCAGCCGTTCGCTATGCATACATGATGCGCCGCTTCGCAAAAATGATGCGCGACATCAAAAAACCAAAAGAGAAAAAGATACCAGCCCCAATCAGGCCCATCGCACGGAGAACTTAAATGGCCGACGAAAACAGACTCAATTCCATTCTGTGTAAGTTTGACGCGGACTGGATGGCGAGCGATGAAGCCAGAACCGAGGCGACAAATGACCTGTATTTTAGCCGAGTGTCGCAATGGGATGACTGGCTATCAAACTACACGACCCTGCAATATCGCGGACAATTCGATGTTGTTCGCCCGGTGGTCAGGAAGCTGGTCGCAGAGATGCGCCGGAATCCTATCGACGTTCTCTTCCGACCAAAAGACGGAGCTAATCCTGATGCTGCCGATGTGCTGATGGGGATGTATCGTACTGATATGCGCCATAACACGGCAAAAATTGCCGTTAACGTTGGCGTTCGTGAGCAGATAGAGTCCGGCGTTGGTGCATGGCGTCTGGTCACGCAGTACGAAGACAACGATCCAACAAGCAACAATCAGGTAATTCGACGCCTGCCAATTCATGAAGCCTGCTCACACGTCATATGGGACGCCAACAGCAAGCAGATGGATAAGAGCGATGCTAAGCACTGCACGGTGATTAACGCCTTGTCACGCAATGGCTGGAAAGAGTTCGCAGAGGATTACGGTATTGATCCGGACACCTTACCATCTTTCCAGAATCCGAACGATACATGGCTGTTTCCGTGGGTATCGAATGATGTCGTCTACGTCGCTGAGTATTACGAGGTCGAAGAGAAGAAAGAGAAAGTCTTCATCTACCGCGATCCGCTGACAGGTGAGCCGGTCAGCTATTACCAGCAGGATATTAAAGACGTTATCGACGACCTGGCTAATCGTGGATTCATTAAGGTAGCAGAGCGCAAGGTGAAGCGTCGGCGTGTGTATAAGTCGATCATCACCTGCACGCAGATACTGAAAGACCGCGAGAAGATAGCCGGAGAGCATATTCCAATCGTTCCAGTGTATGGAGAATGGTCATTCGCTGGTGACAAGGAGTGCTACGAAGGAGTGGTAAGGCTGACGAAAGACGGTCAACGCCTTCGTAACATGATCATGTCGTTCAACGCCGATATCGTTGCTCGTTCACCGAAGAAGAAACCTACCTTCTTCCCTGAGCAAATCGAAGGCTACGAATACATGTACGGTGGAAATGATGACTATCCGTACTATCTGCAGAACAGGACCGATGAAAACGGTAACGACCTGCCGATTGGTCCAATCTCCTACATGGAAAACCCTGAAGTGCCGCAAGCCAACGCTTACATGCTTGAGGCTGCCACCAACGCAGTGAAAGAGGTGGCTAGTCTTGGCGTGGATGCGCAGGCGGCAAACTCTCAGGTCGCTTTCGATACCGTCAATCAACTGAACATGCGGGCAGACCTTGAGACATACGTGTTTCAGGATAACCTGGCTACCGCAATGCGACGCGATGGCGAGATTTATGCCTCAATGGTCAATGATATTTATGACGTTCCTCGTCATGTAACGCTGACACTTGAAGATGGAAGCGAGAAAGACGTTCAACTCTATGCGCAAGTTGTCGATTACCAGTCCGGCAATGTGGTCACACTCAACGACATTCGCGGTCGCTATGAGTGCTATACAGACGTCGGACCATCCTTCCAGAGTATGAAGGAACAGAACCGCGCAGAGATTCAGGAGTTGCTCACCAAGGTTCCGCAAGGTACTCCAGAGTTCCAGATGCTGATGCTGCAATACTTCACGCTGCTTGACGGTAAAGGCGTCGAGATGATGCGAGAGTACGCGAACAAGCAACTGGCGATGATGGGGCTGAAGAAACCAGAAACACCTGAAGAGATGGAGATGGTGCAACAGGCACAACAACAGCCGCAGCAGCCATCAGCAGAGCAAATTCAGGCGCAGGGCATCCTTCTGCAAGGTCAGGCTGAATTGCTCAAGGCAGAGAACCAACAGGCGCAGATTCAGGTTGAAGCTGCCAAGGTTGAAGCTCAAAACCAACTTAACGCCGCGAAGATTGCAGAAATCTTCAACAATATGGACCTCGACAAGCAGGCAGAACTGCGTGAGTACCTCAAGCTAGTAGGTCAATTCCAGCAACAGCGCAGCAAAGATGCTCGTGCTAACGCTGAGCTGCTTCTTAAAGATGCAGACCAGACTCATTCACAACGCATGGATTTCGCGAATCTTATGCGTCAAGTTCAAATCCCCTCCGGCGGAGTAGCCGAGACACCTCAATAAGAGAGAGTTAATCATGGACCAAACCACCGACATTCAGGCTTCTGAAGAATTAACCCTGCCCGGCAATCATGCAGCGGCATCTGCTGATGGCTTAGTTGTCGATAATGCCAACGACAACGCAGGTCAGGAAGAAGGCTTCGAGATTGTCCTGAAAGACGATGAGAAACCAAAACAAGACCCGGCAACTAATGCTGAATTTGCCCGTCGCCGCATCGAACGCAAACGCCAGCGTGAGCTTGAGCAGCAGATGGAAGCGGTTAAGCGTGGAGAGTTGCCGGAGCACCTGCGGGTGAACCCTGAGTTACCAAAACAACCAGACCCTAACGATTATCTTTCCGAAGACGCACTGGCTAAGTACGACTATGACCAGAGCCGCGCACTGGCTGCCTTCCAGCAGGCAAACAGTGAATGGCAGATCAAGGCTATGGACGCACGAAGCCGGGCTGTCGCCGAGCAGGGTCGCAAAACTCAGGAGTTCACCCAGCAATCAGCGCAATACGTCGAGGCAGCCCGTAAGCACTACGACGCAGCGGAAAAACTCAATATCCCTGACTATCAGGAGAAAGAGGATGCATTCATGCAACTGGTGCCGCCAGCAGTCGGTGCCGACATCATGCGCCTCTTCCCGGAGAAATCCGCCGCTCTCATGTATCACCTTGGTGCTAATCCTGAGAAAACACGCCAGTTGCTGGCGATGGGACGGGCAATCCGCGCTGATTGAACTCACTCGACTGTCAGAACGTTTAACTCTCAAGCCTCGAGCAAAGCCTGTCTCAGAAGCCCCGTTACCTGATGAACCCATTCAGGGACACGCTGTTGCTGCAAATATCTCTGCGATTGAAAAGCAGATGGAAGCGGCAGCAAACAAAGGTGATGTGGAGACATACCGCAAGCTCAAGGCGCAACTGAATAAAGGAATTCGATAATGGCATTAAATGAAGGTCAACTGGTCACGTATGCTCTGGATGAAATCATCGAAACAGTCCAGAACCTGACGCCAATGGCGTCCAAAGTGACAAAATACACCCCTCCGGCAGAATCCATGCAGCGTTCAAGCAACACCGTGTGGATGCCTGTTGAGCAGGAAGCGCCAACCCAGACTGGCTGGGATTTAACTGGCAACGCAACCGGGATTCTGGAACTCTCCGTGAAATGCAACATGGGCGATCCGGATAACGATTTCTTCGAGCTTCGTGCAGATGACCTGCGTGATGAGCGTTCTTACCGTCGTCGCATCCAGGCATCCGCCAAAAAACTGGCGAATAACATTGAGTCAGCAATTGCAAAACAGGCAACTGAAATGGGCTCGCTTGTTGTTCACGATACCCGCGCAATTGGTCCATCTACTGGCCTGTCTGGCTGGGATTTTGTGTCTGATGCAGAGCGCCTGATGTTCTCCCGTGAGCTAAACCGCGATATGGGCATCAGTTACTTCCTGAACCCTGACGATTACCGCAAAGCAGGCCGCAACCTGGTAGATGGTGACATCTTCGGGCGCGTTACTGAAGACGCGTATCACAACGGTACTATTCAGCGTCAGATTGCTGGCTTTGATGAAATTCTTCGCTCACCGAAACTTCCGGCAGTTACCAAGTCAACCGCTACTGGTGTAACTGTTTCTGGTGCGCAGAAGTTTAAGCCGCAGGCATACACCCTTGATACCGATGGTAACAAAGAGAACGTCGACAACCGTGTTGCAACGGTGACCGTATCCTCCACCACCGGATTTAAGCGCGGCGACAAAATCAGCTTCACTGGTGTGAAATTCCTGTCTCAGATGGCGAAGAACGTGCTGACTGATGATGCGACTTTCTCAATCACCCGTGTGATCGATGGTACTCACATCGAAATCACGCCGAAACCGATTGCACTGGATGACGCGTCACTGACAAAAGAAGAGAAGGCTTACGCTAATGTAAACACATCTCTTGCTGATACCACTCCGGTAAACGTTCTGAACGTGGCAACAACCACCGCTAACGTGTTCTGGGCTGATGACTCAATCCGTCTGCTGTCTCAGCCGATCCCGGTAACCCATGAACTGTTTGCTGGTATGAAAACGTCTTCCTTCAGCATTCCTGGTATTGGTGTTAACGGTATCTTCGCAACGCAGGGTGATATCAACACTCTGTCTGGTAAGTGCCGTATTGCTGTGTGGTATTCAGCATGTGCTGTACGACCAGAGGCAATTGGTGTTGGTCTGCCTAACCAGACCGCGTGATAACCAGAGGGAGCTTCGGCTCCCTTTTCTATTGGAGATACCAATGAGCGTAATGATTTTTCAGGCTGGCGGAGATACCAAAATCTGGGGGCGCAAGCTGAAAACGAAAACCGTTGATCCTGATGATGTAGCTGTGCACTTAGCAAATGGCTGGTATAAGCACCCTGACGATGTTCCTGATGATTCTCTTGTTGGTGATCAAATTGGGAGTGTTGGCGGAGGTGAGACTTCCCCAGTTGATATGGGCGAAGTGTCCGACGGTTATCACACTTTTAACGAGCTTTACGCTCACCGAGTGCGCCTCTTCTCATCTCTGATGCATGCTTACGCTGAGCTTTCGTGGTGGTCTCGCAAACACAGTGACGGTGAAGAGTGGGATGGCTGGATCATTGCTGGTATCACCACTCCAGAAGGCGAAATCACTTATCACCTACCTGTTGAAGAAATCGAGTTCCTTCCTGAAGGTACTGAGCTTGAGTTCGGGAAAGAGTGGGATGGTCATGAAGCAAATGATGTTCTTGGACGACTCCTGAGTTTGCGTCCGGCTATTGCAGAGCCAGAGCCAGAAGAAAAACAGCGTAAAAAGCCTGGTCGAAAACCTAAGGCGGCAGCAGATGAACCTGACAACGAAGGGTGATTTAGTTCTTGCGGCATTACGTAAGCTCGGTGTGGCATCAAATGCCACGTTAACCGATGTAGAACCGCAGTCTATGGAAGACGGCGTCAACGACCTTGAAATGATGATGGCTGAATGGCTTGGCGGTGATGTGTCACCTGGTATCAACGTTGGCTACATTTTCGCTGATGCAGATGTCGCTCCAGAACCGGGCGATGAGCACGGTTTATCAAATAACGCTATCAATGCCGTCATTTTCAACCTTGCCTGCCGCATTGCTCCAGATTATGCGCTGGAAGCGCCAGCAAAACTTATAACCACTGCCAGATACGGGAAAGAGCGACTCGTCAAACTGTCTGCAATGGACAGAGCAAAAGCCGCTAAATGTAAGTCCGGTTATCCAAACCGTATGCCTGTTGGTAGCGGTAACCAGTTGGCGAAGTGGAATGGTTGGAATTACTTCCACCGGAAGGAACCTTGCGATAACGGGGGCGAATAAATGCCTATTCAGCAACTTCCGCTTATGAAAGGTGTCGGCAAAGACTTCCGAAATGCCGACTATATCGACTATCTGCCAGTGAATATGCTGGCTACACCCAAAGAAATCCTCAACAGCAGCGGATATCTTCGCTCATTCCCGGGCATTGCTAAACGTTCTGATGTGAACGGTGTATCTCGAGGCGTCGAGTACAACATGGCGCAGAATGCTGTTTATCGTGTGTGTGGTGGCAAGCTGTACAAAGGAGAAAGTGAAGTCGGTGACGTTGCCGGAAGTGGTCGCGTATCAATGGCGCATGGTCGGACATCACAGGCGGTAGGCGTTAATGGTCAACTGGTCGAGTATCGTTATGATGGCACGGTTAAAACCGTCTCAAACTGGCCTACAGACAGCGGATTCACGCAGTATGAGTTAGGCTCAGTCCGCGACATTACGCGCTTACGTGGGCGTTATGCGTGGTCAAAAGACGGCACTGATTCATGGTTTATCACTGACCTTGAAGACGAATCGCATCCTGACCGCTACAGCGCACAATATCGTGCCGAGTCGCAGCCTGACGGCATCATCGGAATCGGAACATGGCGAGACTTCATCGTCTGCTTTGGTTCATCGACGATTGAATATTTCTCCCTGACTGGCGCAACCACCGTTGGTGCTGCTTTGTATGTCGCACAGCCATCACTGATGGTGCAAAAAGGAATAGCCGGAACCTACTGCAAAACGTCGTTTGCTGATTCTTATGCATTTATCAGCAATCCGGCAACAGGTGCGCCGTCTGTGTATATCATCGGCTCCGGTCAGGTATCACCAATCGCCAGCGCGAGCATTGAGAAAATCCTCCGCTCCTACACTGCTGATGAACTGGCTGATGGTGTGATGGAATCGCTGCGATTTGATGCTCATGAGTTGCTGATTATCCACCTTCCGCGCCATGTTCTCGTGTACGACGCATCTTCAAGCGCCAATGGTCCGCAATGGTGTGTACTGAAAACAGGCCTGTATGACGATGTGTACCGCGCTATCGACTTCATTTACGAAGGCAACCAAATAACGTGCGGCGATAAGCTTGAATCGATGACAGGGAAATTGCAGTTCGATATCAGCAGCCAGTACGACAAGCAACAGGAACACCTGCTGTTTACTCCGTTGTTCAAAGCAGATAACGCCAGAGTTTTCGACCTTGAAGTTGAGTCGTCAACTGGCGTTGCGCAGTATGCTGACCGCCTGTTCCTCTCTGCAACCACTGACGGCATAAATTATGGGCGTGAGCAGATGATTGAGCAGAATGAACCGTTCGTTTACGACAAACGCGTTTTGTGGAAACGAGTAGGGCGCATCAGGAAAAACATTGGTTTCAAATTGCGCGTTATCACGAAGTCACCTGTCACTCTGTCTGGCTGCCAGATAAGGATTGAGTAATGGCGGATTCGAATCTCAATGTGCCGGTAATCATTCAGGCTACACGGCTAGACACATCAGTCCTTCCACGCAATATCTTCTCGCAGTCGTATCTGCTTTACGTTATCGCACAGGGCACTGATGTTGGTAACGTGGCTAACAAAGCCAACGAGGCCGGACAGGGCGCTTATGATGCACAGGTCAGGAACGATGAGCAGGATGTGATTCTCGCTGACCATGAGCAGCGAATTTCTGCTGCGGAAGCAACGCTTGTTAATCATGAGGAGCGAATCAGCCAGGCAGAATCAACTCTTCAGGACCATGAAACACGAATAGCTCAGAATGAAAGCGATATTTCGTCGCTTGACACAAGAGTTCAGTCGCTGGAATCGCAGGTTTCAGACCATGAAACGCGCATCGATGCTCTGGAGTATGCCACTACTCGCAAGAAGTCGGAGGTTGTTTACTCTGGCGTATCTGTAACCATCCCGACAGCGCCGACCAACCTTGTTAGCCTACTGAAAACGCTCACGCCGTCATCCGGCTCGTTGGCACCATTCTTCGACACCGTTAACAACAAGATGGTTGTGTTCAACGAGAACAAAACCTTGTTCTTCAAGCTGTCGATCGTCGGGACGTGGCCCAGCGGAACCGCCAACAGGTCAATGCAGCTAACCTTTTCCGGCTCTGTTCCTGACACACTGGTAAGCAGTCGTAACTCGGCTACAACAACCGATAACATCCTGTTAGCTACGTTTTTCAGCGTGGATAAAGACGGCTTTCTTGCCACAAATGGCAGCACGTTAACCATTCAGTCAAATGGTGCGGCGTTTACTGCCACAACCATCAAGATAATCGCGGAGCAGTAATGATTCAGTTCAAACCAACGCGAAACATCGACCTGATCGAAGCAGTCGGAAATCACCCTGACATTATTGCCGGAAGCAACAATGGTGATGGATACGATTACAAGCCTGAATGCCGTTACTTTGAGGTTAACGTGCACGGTCAGTTTGGCGGCATTGTTTACTATCAGGAGATTCAGCCGCTAACCTTTGATTGCCACGCCATGTACCTGCCAGAGATTCGCGGCTTCAGCAAGGAAATCGGGCTGGCGTTCTGGCGATACATTCTGACTAACACCACCGTTCAGTGCGTCACATCGTTCGCTGCACGCAAATTCCGCCACGGGCAGATGTACTGCGCAATGATTGGCCTTAAGCGTGTAGGAACCATCAAGAAATACTTCAAAGGCGTGGATGACGTGACATTTTACAGTGCTACACGCGAAGAACTAATCGACTTCCTGAATCACGGGAGATAGCCATGTTATATGCATTTAAGCTGGGCAGAAAACTGCGCGGCGAGGAACCTTATTGCCCTGAAAAAGGCGGGAAAGGTGGCAGCTCTGATAAAAGCGCAAAGTATGCAGCAGAAACCCAGAAGTATGCCGCAGACCTGCAAAATCAGCAGTTCAACACCATCATGAATAACCTGAAGCCGTTTACTCCTCTGGCTGAGAAATATGTCGGCAGCCTCGAGAACTTATCGTCTCTGGAGGGGCAAGGTCAGGCACTTAACCAGTATTATAACTCTCAGCAGTATAAAGACCTTGCAGGTCAGGCTCGCTATCAGAGTCTGGCGGCAGCGGAAGCAACAGGTGGATTGGGTTCCACTGCAACCGGTAATCAGTTAGCAACAATCGCACCAACGCTTGGTCAGCAATGGCTATCTGGTCAGATGAACAACTACCAGAATCTGGCAAATATTGGTCTTGGCGCACTGCAAGGTCAGGCAAACGCCGGGCAAACATATGCCAACAATATGAGTCAGATTTCGCAGCAAAGTGCGGCTCTTGCAGCGGCAAATGCCAACAGACCGTCAGCATTGCAGCAGGGTGTTAGTGGTGCTGCATCCGGTGCGCTTTTGGGTGGTGGCATAGCCAGTGCTCTCGAGCTATCAACTCCGTGGGGTGCTGGTATCGGTGCTGGTCTTGGTCTGCTTGGTTCACTGTTTTAAGGGTTAATCAATGGCTACGTGGCAACAGGGTATTAATTCTGGTGGTTTTCTGGCTGGCATTGGTACGCAAAATGAGAATGCACCAAAGGCAAGCGACATTAACGCAACGCTTGGTCTGATTCGCGAAAACAATGAACTGGCTCGCTCAGGTACAAATAACGTTGGTCTGACCGCGTTACGTGGTCTGGCTGGAGTTGCTGATATTTACAATCAGGAACAGCAACAGAAAGCGATTAGTGCGTTCAATAAGGTTCATGCTGATGCATGGGCTTCTGGTGATCCATCGGGACTATTTAAGTTTGCCCAGGAAAATCCAGCGTTTGTTGCACAGGCACAACAGGCGTTTTCAGGTCTTAATGATCAGCAACGCAACGATATGGGCGATTTAGCCATGAGGGCTAACGTCGCTCTTTCTCAGGGACCGGAAGCCTACAGTAAATTCATTACTGACAACAAGGACAGGTTAAATCGCGTGGGGGCGAATGCTGACTGGATGATTCAGACAGGTATCCAGAATCCAGAGCAGCTATCACACATGCTGACTACTATGTCTCTCGGTGCGCTTGGACCAGAAAAGGCGTTTGCTGTTCAGGACAAGATGGCTGGTCGTGAAATTGACCGAGGCAGACTGGCAGAGACAATCCGCAGCAATCAGGCTGGAGAAGCACTTCAGGCGAGAGGGCAAAACCTTTCCTATCAGTCAGCAATGACTGGACACGGACTTGCAGCAGAAAGACTGGCACTTGATAAGCAGAAATTCGGTTTTGAAGTACAACAGGCACAAAAGAAGGCCGATGAACTTATTAATGCTGCGCCAAAACTATCCGTGAACATGGAAAAGGCTATAGAAAAATCAGCAGGTGATGCGGCAGCTAGTCGTAATGCTGCCGATTCAATGACAACGCTTGCTGACACGCTTGAGAAGGAGAAGCCAACTCCTGGTTTGTTCGGTAACGCTGAAAATATGTTCACTAAGCTTACGGGGCAAGATAACTACCTCCGAGATATGCGGATTAGATTCAACCAACTAGCCAATGCGCAGGCAACCAAGCTTCTCCCTCCCGGCCCTGCATCAGATAAGGATATTGAGTTTGCAAGGAAAGGCATTCCAAGCGAAACGGATAATCCAATGGTCATGGCTCGATGGTTAAGGGGTATGGCAAAAATGGAAAGTAATAACGCGAAGTTCAACGAGTTTAGGTCAGAGTGGATGAGTGCAAATGGCAGCCCAGGACAATCTGATCGCAACCGAAACATCATGGGGATGGATGTTAAGAAGGGTGAATCATTGAACTCTGCGGCAAAACGTTTTCTTTCCTCAAGTTATGGCGATAGCCAACCTCAACAGCAATTGTCCGATGACGAATTAATTAGCAAATATCTCGGAGGGCAGTAATGGCCTATAGTCGTGAACAGTTGATGACGGCGTTAAGGAATGCTGATGCTGCCGGCGATACTGAGGGAGCACGTCGCATTGCTCAGATGCTGTCTTCTGGTGATCAATCCACTCAAAACCAATCGCAGCCAGAAGAACAATCTCTGGTGGGAAAAGCTACTGACTGGCTCACTGGTGGTCAAAGTGCAGGGCAAATTGCAGAACAGGCTGGTCGTGGTCTGGTAAACATACCATTTGACGTATTACAGGGCGGCGCAAGTCTGATTAATGCAATCAGTCAGGGGCTTGGTGGCCCCAAGGTTTTGGATGATGTTTATCGTCCAGTAGACAGACCGACAGACCCCTACGCTCAAGCTGGAGAAACAATTGGCGGGTATTTAGTTCCAGGAGTTGGAACGGCAGGAAGCATGGCTATTGGATCACTGGCAGAGGCCGCAAATCAGAAAGGTGATTTCGCACAAAATGCAGCTAAAAATGCCGGAGTTAACCTTGCCGCTCAGGGTGTTCTTTCCGCAGCAGCAAAGGGAATAGGGCGTGGAATAACGGCTATAAAAGGTGATATTGCGCCAGAAGTGGCAAAGAAAATTGCCACATCAGAATCGATGGGCGTGACACCAATGACATCTGATGTTATCCCGCCGAAAAATGCTTTCACTCGCGGACTTACTCAGGATGCTGAGGGGGCTTTGCTCGGGACAGGCTCAAAGCGAGCGGAGCAATATGCAACGCGTAGTAAGCTGGTAAGCAATTATTTTGACCGTTTTGGTGAGTACAACCCTGATGATGTGGTGAAATCTCTGACCACCACGTTAAGGGGACGGAAGGATGCCGCTGGCGCTGTTATCAATGACGTCACCAATAAAATGGGTAATGCCGCAGTTGATACCACAAATACCATGAATGCTCTGAATACAGCGATCGCAAGACAGGAACGGCTTGGGACTTCTGCCAATCAAAGCCTGCTTACATCCTTGCGTAACCTACGTGAAGAATTAGCAAACCCTGCAACTGATTTGGATGTTACGTTTGATCTCTTGCGCCAGCACAGAACAGCATTTAGATCTAATGTTCAGGGAGATGCCATGGTCTTCCCCAACCAGGCAAAAGCAGCTACCAATATGGTAGAGAATGCAATGTCAAAAGACCTTCGTAACGCAGTTGCTAAAAACCTCGGTGCTTCAGACGCAGCAAAATACCTTAAAGCAAATTCCGATTATGCAAACGTTTATAATAAGGTGCTTAATAAAAACATTGCTAACAAGCTCAACAAGGCAAGCAGTGAAGCCAGTCCTGAACTTATAAATACTGTTGTATTAAGCAGAAAACCATCTGACGTGAAACGAATCTGGAGCGCATTGGATGATAAAGGGAAAGATGCTATGCGTGCAGCTTACGTCAGCAAAATAGCGGAAAAGGCCGGTGACTCTCCAGCCAAGTTCATCACGGAAGTTAATAAGCTGAAATCTCAGTCAGGCGGTGAAATTTACAACGCTATTTTTTCTGGAAAGCACATGAAAGAACTTGATGCTCTTCATGAAGTTCTACAGCAAACAGCAAGATCAGACACCGCAAATGTAGTAACTCAGACGGGGCAATCGCAAGCCAACAGGATAAGGACGATTGGCGCAACTACGACTCTTGGCGTATCAATGGGGCTTGAGGCTGGTTTCGGTGCAATGATGCGCTTGTATGAATCCAAAGCAGCAAGGAATGCGCTCTTACGTCTGGCAAACACTAAAGCTGGAACGCCAGCTTATGAAAGAGCGCTAAATCAGGCGGCTACTGCCGTGCGCCCGCTCTTAGTTAACGAAGCTACCCGGCAGTAGCACTGTAAGCCAAGGACGGCATTTATTTTATAGTTTTTATGAATTCTTTATTAAATCCCTTCGCTTCTCCGGGGTATCTTCCGAAGACAATTTTTATAAAAACAGAAAAAATAAAGATAGCAACGCTTAACAACAATTGCAGTATCATTGGAACCCAAAGAACTACAGGCTCTATATTCATGAAACCAAATATTCTTCCGGCGATCATGGCGAAGTACCACACTGTTATCAGCAAACTTAGTGGCATATGAATTACTGATATTACCAATCCAAGAGCATCAGTAATTCTGTTTTCAAATTTTTCAGGGGAAAACTTTTCTTTAAGGTAATTCAGTGCGCAGGCCTCATTCTCTGGATTTTCAGCATTTTTCCCTATAGCAATAGAAATCTCAGATATCCTTGATTCAATTCTTTTACGTTTAATAAAACTAGAAAAAAAGAACCACGCAATCTGCAACCCTATCCCCAGAAATAGAGTTGCGGCAACTAGCACAGCGTAACTCATAGAATCAGACACACCAACCTCCTTAGTTTTACGCAGGATACCATGATGTCAGTGCAAGGGGGAGAAAGTCTCCTCATTATCTGATTCGCAATTTACGTGCATATTTAAATATTGCACGTTACAACGTGCATGTGTATGATTGACTTATCAATCACAACACGAGATATGCTCATGAAAAATGATGATGTTAGTGGGAAGGCCAAAGGCGGTAAGGCACGCGCGGCAAAAATGACAGCAGAGCAAAGAAAAGAATCCTCAAGAAAGGCTGTTGCCGCAAAAAAAGAAAAAGCTTTATTGCCCGTATCTGCGAATGAGGGAAAGTTAAAGATCGGTGATGCGGAATTAGATGTCGCGGTTCTCGAAAATGGACGGCGTATCATATCACAAGCTTCTGTTTTTAAAGCATTTGGCCGACCACAAAGAGGGGGTAGAGCACCTCAAGAAGAGGGGGTGATCAATATGCCCGCTTTTATGGATGCTGCAAACCTTAAAAAATATATAAATCAAGATGTTATGGATGTGATCAATAAGGTCAAATACAAGACGATTACTGGCTCCGTCCAGGAAGGTTATGACGCATCCATAATACCTCTTGTCTGCGATGTTTATTTAAAGGCAAGAGAGGCAGGCGCTATCACCAGGCCAAACCAGTTAGAGACAGCCAAGAAAGCTGAAATTCTGGTGCGCTCATTAGCTAAAGTCGGAATAATAGCGCTTGTTGATGAAGCGACGGGGTACCAGCGAGATAGAGAAAAAGATGCACTCGCCAAAATACTCGAGGCCTTTGTCGCAAAGGAAATTCAACCTTATATTACAACATTTCCTGCTGATTATTATGAAGAGCTTTTCAGGTTAAGGGGCTTAGAATACCCGCCGGAAAATCCCCGCTTCCGGCCTCAGTATTTTGGCGTTTTGACAAATGATATCGTCTACAAGAGATTGGCACCAAACATCCTTGAGGAGCTTAAAAAGCAGAACGTAAAGGCCTCAAAAGGTACAAAGTTGTTTCAGGGGCTGACGCCAAATATTGGATATCAAAAATTAAGAGAGCATCTGTCATCAACCGTTACGATTATGAAGCTATCTAACGACTATTCAGATTTTATTGCAAAAATGAATCGCCTGCATCCAAGGTTTGAGGATGTGAAAACAGACGAACTGGATGATTCAGACAAGTAACAGTAACCCACCTTCAGGTGGGTTTTTTGTACAAATCCTTCAGCGTATCAAACACCATCTTCTTAACAAGCTCTGACTGCTCATCAGCGAGTCGTTCTGCATCGTCGCGATAGCCTGCAATCGGTGATGGTTTTGATAGCGCATCCTGAACGATTTGTAATAACTCTGAGTTCATTGACCTTCCGTTAGCCTCTGCTCTTAATTTCAATTTTTCTCTTACTTCCAAAGGCATACGGAAGTTAAAGTGCGGATCGTCTCTAGCCATGCCATCACTCCAAGTTAGTATCTCTAACTTTCGTCTTTATTGTTGCTATACATGCATTTCAACTTCTCAACATCATGTTCAAGATCTATCAATCGTGATGCTATAGTTGCAAGGTCTAGTGCTTGAATGTGTTTATTTTTTTCGGTCCATGCTTCAAGTGCCGCGACCATCTCAGCATTTAATGAACGAGAATTAGCCTCAGCCAGTTCAATAAGACGTTCCTTTATCTCTACAGGAAGCCTCAGATTCACTTGAGGGTTTTTGTACTTACGATCAGACATCGGCACATCCTGAATAATTTTTTACCACAGGATATGTAGGTATCTATTGACTATCAATGCGTACCTAAATACTATGTATGCGTACCACATACAACGGAGGATGCAATGAAGGTAAAAACACTGCGTATGCCAGAGAAGTTAGAAAAAATCCTTGAAGAGAAAGCAAAGGAAGAGTGTCGCTCATTTAGTGCAGAAGTAATTAAACGGGTGATGGACAGCCTGAAGAGAGAGGGGATAACGGTATGAGTAAAGAATGTTGTTTCTGCGGCATTAGCGAATCAGACGCTGATCAAACATACATTTACTCTAAAGAAACAGGTCGGATGCTGTGTAGTGACTGCGTGTTGGACATCATAAGATACAAGCATCTTGGATGTTCTGCCAGCATTAGCAATATAGGTGAAGTATATGAAGGGAAAGATATAACTGATAGAGCAGAAAGTTGAAGCCCCAACTGCGGTAACAGTCAGGACTTCGGTATCAACAAATCGGATTAGGAAATATTGACATGAAAAGTATAGCAAAGGCACAAAACGATTTCACCATCTTCAAATTCGGCGACAGTGAAATCCGCGTCATCAACAAATGCGGTGAGCCGTGGTTTGTAGCAAAAGATGTTTGTGATGCTTTAACCCTGACTAACTCACGCAAGGCGCTTACTGCACTTGATGACGATGAAAAGGGAGTAACTTTAAGTTACACCCTTGGTGGTGAGCAGAATCTAAGCATTGTTAGCGAATCAGGTATGTATACATTGGTTCTGCGCTGCCGCGATGCTGTCAATAAAGGTTCGGTCCCGCACAAATTCCGCAAGTGGGTAACAGCAGAAGTTCTACCTTCAATTCGCAAACATGGCGAGTATGTGAAAGGCAAGAAAACCACTGTTGAGGAAAGAACGCCGCTACGCGATGCAGTAAACATGCTGGTAGGAAAGAAAGGACTTCGCTATGACGATGCATACAATATGGTTCATCAGCGTTTTGGTATTGACAGCATTGATGAACTTTCAATTGAACAAATCCCGCAAGCCGTAGAGTACATCCACAGGGTAGTGCTTGAAGGCGAATTCATCGGCAAACAAGAGAAGAAAACCGACGAGCTTTCTGCAAAAGAAGCAAACAGCCTTGTATGGTTATGGGATTATGCCAATCGTTCACAGGCATTATTCCGCGAACTGTATCCGGCATTAAAACAAATTCAATCGAACTATTCCGGCAGATGCTACGACTATGGTCATGAATTCTCGTATGTTATCGGAATGGCGAGAGACGTTTTAATCAATCACACACGAGATGTTGATATCAATGAGCCAGACGGACCAACGAATCTTTCCGCATGGATGAGACTTAAGAATAAAGAATTACCTCCTTCAGTACATAACTACTGACAGATAACCAACGCAACGACCCAGCTTCGGCTGGGTTTTTTATGCCCAAAATTCACCGTAGCCACACTTAGGCAATGAGCTTGAAGGAGAGACCTACACAAAAAGTGTAGGTCGAAAAGCGAACAAAATAACTTCCGAAAAAGTTGTTTTATCACAAAAAACTCACCGTAGCCATGCTGCGGCGATTCCTTGTATCTGGAGCAAATTAAATGACAGATTCGATAAATGCCAATGTTGTAGTGAGTATGCCTTCGCAACTCTTCACTATGGCGCGTTCTTTTAAAGCCGTAGCCAATGGCAAAATTTATATCGGTAAGATTGACACAGATCCGGTAAATCCAGAAAACCAGATTCAGGTTTATGTGGAGAATGAAGACGGTTCTCACGTTCCTGTTTCGCAACCAATCATCATTAATGCTGCTGGATATCCGGTATATAACGGACAGATTGCCAAGTTCGTAACTGTGCAAGGTCATTCTATGGCTGTGTACGATGCGTATGGGGCGCGGCAGTTCTATTTTCCGAATGTGCTTAAGTATGATCCTGATCAGTTAAAAAACATTTTACTATCAAAATCTGGAGCATCAAATGTTTTCACGTCTTCTGGTGATAGCGTTCAAACATTTATAGATAACTATGCATTTATTTATGCTGTTGATTATTTGCCTGAAAATTACGTTACAGACGGTTCTGTAGACTATCGCGCAGAAATACAAGAAGCAATCAATCATGCAACGAGCATAAAATCAGCATTGGTTTTACCTCCATTTCAGTGCAAGATAACTCCGGTAGATCAGTTTGATGTTCCAGGTCTCCTAATCCCATCTAATTCAATAATTATAAACCCACCAGGAGGATCGCTTAAGATTGGTGAAAATAGCTTTGAGCAATACGGGGTTATGACATTTTCAGATGTTGAAAATATAATTGTTATAAACCCAGTATGCATTGGAGATAAAACAACTCACAAAGGACTGGACGGCGAGTTCGGAATGTGTTTCTTTATCAGGGGTGGGTGTAACAATATAGAAATAAAAAACCCTAAAGCCATTGATGCATGGGGAGATGGAATTTTTATTGGTCAGCACTGGCCTGATAAGGTCTCATACCCGAAGAAAATAACTATAACCAGACCAGTTACAGAAAACTGCCGTAGGCAAGGTATTAGCATTACATGTGGAGAGTCCATAGTCATCGATAGGCCAGAATTGAACAACACTGGTGATAGCGATTCAACACCCCTCCCAAACGGCCCATGGGCTGGAATCGACATAGAACCTAACTATTTTCAGACGCCGTTAAGGGGAATTCACGTCAATGGAGTTATAGGAAAGGGTAATAAAGGGCCGCTAACTCAAATCGCGCTAAATATGGCAGATACAAACATCCCACCAGAAGGTGGTAGATATGACTGCCAAATCACCATTGACGGGGTTTCTGATGACTCATCAAGAGGAGCGTTTGAGTTTTGGGGGGTTCCTAACAGAGATTCTCTTTTTAACGGATACGTTTCAGTTAAGAACGTGTGCTCCAAGGGAGCGCTAAAAAACCCTATAATGATAAACAACCAATTCTACAAGTCAGGCTTGCGCCTACTAGTAGACAACGTATCAATAAATGATTGGTCTTGCTCATATTCAAGCAACATTGATAAGGCCCCTATAGCCATTAAAACATCTGATTCATCACAATATCCATCATCAACACTTCCAGTACAGGGGAACTTTGAAATAAGAGATGTGTCTCTTAGCTCATCTCTTCCAGCTGAAAGCATATCAAAATATGCAATCGTAACAAACAATGCAAAAGGGTTTGTAGGTGCATATATATCGTTCAAGCATGTAATATGTCCAGTAAAGCTAACCACTAACGTTTTTGGTAGGATTAATCTTGATCTAGGTTCATTTTACCAGACTCTAACATGTACAATGAATCCAGGTGAAACTTTAAACCTTGCTTCATTATCTGATATTAAGATGAGCGAGCCTGGAGAGATCTCCCTTCCATCATCAATTGATAGCAGATTCAATGGTCAACAATATAGATTAATGTATGACTCATCGTCTGGATTTATGAAGATGAATACATCTAGCCTTAACGTATTCGTAAACGGTAAAGCGGTTACTGCCGGATATGCTAATTTTTATCCATCAGCAGGTGTAATATCAATAACTGTTGGTGTTAATGGGTTTGTTCTTATAAACACTCAGGGAGGATATACGCCATCATGATTTTTTGAATTTTATCCTATCGCATGCAAGTTAACTGGTTTTAGTAGATTCTCGCCCATGTCGTTATATGTACGCGCGGGTCAGCCAACCACTGCATCATTTCTCTGATTCTATCGAGATACTGAGCATGATTGTAAATTCAACTAACCCAGTGAGTTGACAAAAAATTAGCGCAAGAGGACAAAAAATCACCTTGCGCTAATGCTCTGTTACAGGTCACTAATACTATCTAAGTAGTTGATTCATAGTGACTGGATATGTTGTGTTTTACAGTATTATGCAGTCTATTTTTTAAGCTAAATGCATTATAAGGCATTGATATTAATGATTTTACTGTTTCTTGTTCAGCTTCTTTATACTAAGTTGGCATTATAAAAAAGCATTGCTTATCAATTTGTTGCAACGAACAGGTCACTATCAGTCAAAATAAAATCATTATTTGATTTCAATTTTGTCCCACTCCCTGCCTCTGTCATCACGATACTGTGATGCCATGGTGTCCGACTTATGCCCGAGAAGATGTTGAGCAAATTTATCGCTTATCTGCTTCTCATAGAGTCTTGCAGACAAACTGCGCAACTCGTGAAAGGTAGGCGGATCCCCTTCGAAGGAAAGACCTGATGCTTTTCGTGCGCGCATAAAATACCTTGATACTGTGCCGGATGAAAGCGGTTCACGACGAGTAGATGCAATTATGGTTTCTCCGCCAAGAATCTCTTTGCATTTATCAAGTGTTTCCTTCATTGATATCCCGAGAGCATCAACATGCAATGTTGTAGGGATGGCAATTTTTACGCCTGTTTTGCTTTGTTCGACATAAAGATATCCATCTACGATATCAGACCACTTCATTTCGCATAAATCACCAACTCGCTGCCCGGTAACAACAGCCAGTTCCATTGCAAGTCTGAGCCAACATGGTGATGATTCTGCTGCTTGATAAATTTTCAGGTATTCGTCAGCCGTAAGTCTTGATCTCCTTACCTCTGATTTTGCTGCGCGAGTGGCAGCGACCGGGTTTGTTGTTATATGGCCTTCAGCTATTGCCTCTCGGAATGCATCGCTCAGTGTTGATCTGATTAACTTGGCTGACGCCGCCTTGCCCTCGTCTATGTATCCATTGAGCATTGCCGCAATTTCTTTTGTGGTGATGTCTTCAAGTGGAGCATCTGGCAGACCCCTCCTTATTGCTTTAATTTTGCTCATGTAATTTATGAGTGTCTTCTGCTTGATTCCTCTGCTGGCCAGGATTTTTTCGTAGCGATCAAGCCATGAATGTAACGTAACGGAATTATCACTGTTGATTCTCGCTGTCAGAGGCTTGTGTTTGTGTCCTGAAAATAACTCAATGTTGGCCTGTATAGCTTCAGTGATTGCGATTCGCCTGTCTCGGCCTAATCCAAACTCTTTACCCGTCCTTGGGTCCCTGTAGCAGTAATATCCATTGTTTCTTATATAAAGGTTAGGGGGTAAATCCCGGCGCTCATGACTTCGCCTTCTTCCCATTTCTGATCCTCTTCAAAAGGCTACCTGTTACTGGTCGATTTAAGTCAACCTTTACCGCTGATTCGTGGAACAGATACTCTCTTCCATCCTTAACCGGAGGAGGGAATATCCTGCACTCGCGTACCCATCGACGAACTGTTTCAAGGCTTCTTGGGCGTCGCTGGCGTGCGTTCCACTCCTGAAGTGTCAAGTACATCGCAAAGTCTCCGCAATTACACGCAAGAAAAAACCGCCATCAGGCGGCTTGGTGTTCTTTCAGTTCTTCAATTCGAATATTGGTTACGTCTGCATGTGCTATCTGCGCCCATATCATCCAGTGGTCATAGCAGTCATTGATGTTCTCTGCTTCGATAACTCTGTTGAATGGTTCTCCATTCCATTCACCTGTGACTCGGAAGTGCATTTATCATCTCCATAAAACAAAACTCGCCGTAGCGAGTTCAGATAAAAGAAATCCCCGCGAGTGCGAGGATTGTTATTCATTGCCGATATTCACCTTTATCGCGAACACCTTTACCGGTTTATCTCCTTTGCATGGCGCGTAATTTTTTCAGATGGTTCTCCTGCTCTGTTTCAGCCAGAATTTGTCGGTATTCCTGGTGATCGATCCGTTCAAACAGTTCATTAAAATCGTTTATTTTTACCGACTGTGTTCGCCCATCCATTCTTCTGTACAACACAGTGTTGTTTATGCAGCGAAGAATTTTTATCGGGTAGCCGGCGCTATCGGTGTATATCTGACCACGTTGAATCAGAGCGAACATTCCTTTATCCCCAGCGGAAAAGCGAATACAGAATAAATGCCACCGCGATTGCAACTCCTACAGCGGTGAATGCTTCAGGCCAATTCATCATTCACTCCCTGCGGCGGTTCTGGTAGCAGCATCCAGTACAAGGCGTTCCCTAACCACGATAAAGTGCCGTCGCTCAACTCCACGTATTCCCCTTGTACCTGTCCTGCCATATACTCGCCGTGCTTTGAATAAATTAAAACCCAATCGTCTTGAGCGGGAATTCGCTCACTACAGCTTATCCAGGCATCCAGAGTTACCTGAGAATTGCCATTTACCAAGTCAGCTCGAACATATAGCGTGTCATCATGGTGCTGATTGTGGCTGCACCACGTTAATTCGCTTAACTCGCCATCTTCTGGCCATACTCCAGCTGTTTGCAGCCAGATATGGGCTGGCGCATCCTGGCAAGGTGTATTAACTGGAAACTTGTAAGTTTGGCTTACAGGTTGGCTACCCTGAAGCATGGCAGCGTGGCAGGCATACTCAACGCCCTTAACTGCATCTGCGCAGTAGTTATAGCGATTGCATTCCACTAATTTCCGTTTGAGTTTTTCAATTGCCTGCGCGACATCAGCCTGTATTACAGGAACTGGCGGAACGGCTGTTTGCTCTCGAACGTCATTAGTCGCTATCGGTTCTGCTGCCAACTGACTGGCATATTTGTTAATGGTAACGATAAGCTCTTGCTCAGCCTCATCCAGACAATCACCGATACCTCGCCTGTCACCGTCAAAATCATCGAAATCGGCACGAATCTTGGCAACCTTCAGGATTGCGGACAACACCTCACTAGGAATTACCGGATAGTTGGTTGACGTTTCCGCGATTTCCCGAAAATTATTGGTTGACGAATTCTTATTTTCCCGAAAGTTTCCGGACTGAAGCATGGCGGCGCGGCAGGCGTTCCAGCCATCTGCGTAACAATCTCTGTGTGTCTTGAAATATGTCACCGCCCTTGGTACATCGTTTACGTCTATTTCATCCGGCACAACCGGCGCAGGTGAGTCAGCATAAACAGGAATAACGTCCGGTTGCTCTTTATTGCTTTCATCCGTTAAAGCCCAGAATAATTTCCCGGCCGGATGTTTGAAAATATAAGCAACTGGATCTGCTTCCAGCGATGCCAGTGCAATTTCATAAGCACGGCGCTCAATATTGTCTCGAACGTCCAAGCTGCCTATGCGCTCTTTGATTTCTTTAATCAGTTCTTTGTCGGTGAAAGTGGTCATTTGTTAATCCTCAAAACTTTATGCCCGGGCGCAAAAGCACGCGTTTTGTCTTTGCTTATTCGCCAGCCATCCTTGCGCGCCTCTTTTGCACAGCCAGCCCATGACGTACCTATATACTCACCGAAGTCTGGCGACTTATATTTGCCATCTGTACACTGGAGGCAATCACAATAGAGATGCATGGTGTAACTTGCAGCGATAGCCATATCACTCTCCTTTAGTGCGCAAGTGGTTTTTCCAGCGGTTTTGCGCCGCGCTGGGCTTTTTGCAAAAACCACAATCCATCATCCCGTAATATTTCATCAACCCCATCCGTCGGTTGCTGAGTCTCACCCACTGCCAGACGCCAGGAGCGTTTCTACGAACTAACAGAATCTTTGCTTTACGGTTTTTCATCTTACTGCGTACCCTTTCTTCCGCCTGTTCTGTGACGCAGTAGGCTTACGCTTTGCGGCAAAAGCCACCTGACCAAATGGATGGAGTACCGCTATCTTATGGTTGCTAATAACCAGCTCCACCACACGCACAGGTCGCTGTAAAAAAAGTCGTTTTGCCTTACGGTTTTTCATCGCTTTGCTCTCCTGCGTCTCTTTGCTGCTCGTCGTGCCGCTGCAATACCGGTATGGCGGCGCTTTGGTGCTGGGGTGATGTTGTCAGCCATCAGGACCTGTGGCTTTGCAATTAGCGCAGAAGCCCAAAAACGAGTCGGGTACGGTAACAAGCCAATACATGCCACACGCACTACTCACCTCCGTTGATGCGAATGCCTGTTGCAATGCTGTTTATGATGCTGTCAGTGCATGGGGTAGAAAGCTGGGCATCTCCAGCAATTTTCATGACATCAACATCTGCATATCGAATACCGAGGTGTATCAGACCGGCTATACCTGACTTAAGCCGAGCATTTTCCATAAACAGATCCTTTGCCCGCTGTTTTTCTGCCTCAAGCTCAACGCGCAACTTCCCTACCGTTAGCGCAATATCCTCGTTCTCCTGGTCGCGGGATTTGATGTATTGCTGGTTTCTTTCCAGTTCATCCAGCAGTGCCAGCGCGATATCTGGCGAAAAGTGCTTCATAAAATCGTTAAGCGCATTAATTCGCTGATCGAAGGGCATTACAGGTGCTTCACCAGCAATTTTTGTTTTTTCAGCGATTTCACGAAGCTTTTGATAATCAATCTTGCTCACTGGTTGCCTCCTTTGCGAAGCTGTTCAGCAATACTTACGCATATCTCTGCGCCTCTAATCAGCCCCGGAACGTTCTTGTTTGGCCCAACTTCACCATCAACAAAATCAATCATCGCGTTACGAGCCATATCCACCCCCTGCGCACGTACTTCAGCCAGGAGAGCGTCGGTGGCTGGGGTTTCGATATTAGGTAGAAGCGCATAATCGCAAATCGTATCGATCGCAGGATCACAACAGTCATCCTCGTTGCGTGGTCGTTCGCCAACCTTCGTTGACGATTGCATGATGATTCCCCAGCAAATACTATCGACCTCTTCGCTCCATCCATCGCAAGCATCACCGCGATAGTCGTCGATTGCAGCCTCAGCCGATTCGATAGCTTCCTCAGCAGTTTTGTGCCATTCGAAATTATGCTCAGAGCCATATGAGAAATATGAATGTCCCGCCTTCAGCCCAGCATTCTCCGCTGCCAGCGCCACGCACTTGGCCTCAAGGTTATCAATCGTGATTCCAACAGAACGACACTCCCGCAACGCCGTTTCCAGTTTTGATTCAAGTTCACCGAACTTACGGACAAGATATTCAGCGTTTGTTTCGTTGACCTTTAAATCTCGTGGGATGCATTTGCCTTTCAGAAATCCATCCATCTCAATTAGTGACATTTGTTTCATTTCTTCCCACTCCGGCACATCGCATTCAGATATTTGTTTTGATTTACTGACGGAAAAGAATTTCTCTTAAGTAATTCCTCTCTCGATGGCATTGGCTTTACGCGTTGGCGAATAATCATTTCTGCAGGAAGAATGCCGGGGTTGTATGCAAGTCCTCTCATGGTAAATTCCTCAGTCATTACTGATAGCGCCATAGCGTGAGCGGTAATTACGCAGGCGCGGGTCGATATATTCAGGGAAGTGGGTATATGTGGCTTTACGGAATGGTCTGATTGATGTCTGGTAAATTCGCTCTCGTTCTTCTTTCTCTGCAAGCCATATACAGTGGCGAAATTCCTTTTCCTCTTTCGTTTCCTGTGGTAGCGACATTATCCGATCGTAGTTTTTTCTGAATTTATCTAGCACCTCCGATACGGATTTGCCGGAACAGCGGCGCGGGTCATCCGCACCATACAAAGGCGCTGGCATGTTTTTCTCCTGTTTATTATTTAGCTAACTTTTTCCAGATCGCTGAAACGTATTTGGCTTGGTGGATGGCATCATCAAGCGCGTTGTGGCGAGTTCCTTTGAATGGCATATCTCGCTTAGGGTCGAATCCTATTACCTTTCCAAGCTCGACGATTGTTCTTACGTCGCGGTCATTCCACCACTGCCACGGAACTGGCTGCCCTGTCAGCGAATAACTGTTTCGGAGAATAACGCAGTCAAATGATGCTCCATTCCCCCAAACCTGAACGAATTTGTGGTTAGCGTTCTTTATGATGAATTCAGATAACCATGAAAGAGCCGTTGAAAGCTCCTGAGTGTTGCTGGTTAGCGATTTTCTGGCTTCTTCACTCTGTTCCAGCCACCATAAAATCGTTGAAGCGTCAGGACGCGCCCGATATCGCATTGATGACTCAAGCGAGATATTTACCGAGAACTCTTCTCCTGTTTCTCCGGTATTCGGTTCAAAGAATACCGCCCCAATAGAAATAACTGGCGCGTATGGCCCGTTGCCCATTGTTTCAAGGTCAACCATCAAGTGATTCATGTAAGTCCTTAAATTGCGTGAATAGCGTGACGAGGGAAAGGGAGAGTTACTGGTGCAAAGGGGATATCGTCGTCAAAATCCATAGGTGGTTCGCTGTGATTTACCTGCTTCTGAGGCTGCTGTTTTTGTTGCTGACCGTTATTTCGCTGAGGTGAAGACTGTTCATTGCCTCCTTGCTTGCCACCAAGCATTTGCATGGTTCCACCAACGCCCACGATAACTTCGGTAGTGAACCGATCCTGTCCACTTTGATCCTGCCATTTTCTTGTCCGCAATTTGCCTTCAAGATAAACCTCAGAGCCTTTTCGCAGATATTCGCTGGCAATTTCTGCCAGTTTCCCGCTCATTACCACGCGGTGCCACTCCGTCTGCTCCTTTTGCTCTCCAGTTTGCTTATCACGCCATTGTTCTGACGTAGCAACTGTAAGGTTTGCAAATGCCGTTCCTGATGGTGAATATCTGATTTCTGGATCATGCCCAAGGCGACCAATAATGATCACCTTATTTACGCCTCTGCTTGCCATTTATGCCGCCTGTTTTAGTTCGTTAACTCTGATGTTCATTACCTGAACGCATTTAGCCTGCGCCTCCTCGTTGCCAGCCATTAATTGCCAGTCACGCTGATAACGCTCGATGAGTTTTTCCTTGTCAGTTTCTGTCGATGCATAATCGCTGAAGTCTTTCAGGATTTGTTCGCAGTCAACCGATGGAGATTTCTGGTTGGTATTTTCTGGTGATGGTTGATTGCCAGATGCTGGCATTGCCCATCCCGGCAGCGATGGAGGGGACCAGTAAAATCCTGTTCCATCTTTCAGTTTTGCCCTGTGCCATCCCTGCTTTTTATCGAGAGATGTTTGTGCGAAACCTTCCTCAAGGTTATACAGATACCGACCGATTCCCCACTGAACGGCAGCGCGCTTCATTGCACCGGAACGACCACCTTTGACGGCTTCTACCTGCGTGTTTTCAGCAGCATCCCATTTGGTTACCCATTCGGAATCAATCTTTATTGATATGCCGCATTCAACGCCGCCGTTGTTGGGAATATCGCGGTATTCATTGCGCCATCCTGCTTTGCCACAAACATCGTCCAGGCGTTTCATGATTGCCCGGTTCGTTACATAAGCCAGCACCATAGCCCACACTTTGCCATCGCGTGTTTTACCGCTTTGCTGTATTCGCCATTCGATATCTTCAGGGCTGAATGGCTCATCGAATTTATTCAAATCCATAATTCACCTCAGAATGGACATGGCCCAAGGAAATAACGCTGATTTAATACTTCGACTCGGGACAAATTAAGGCATACCCGCATTCCTTCGCGGTCACCATTATGGCGATACCAGAGAGCTTTCTGCGTGTACATGCGTCTCTGTAACTTGCTCTCCTTCACTGTGGTTGCAAGTGACATGAATATCTCCTTCGTTACCGATTAATTCTTTCATCTGACGAATGAATTCTTCGTCTGACCAGTTATCTGTAAAATTCATGGACGGCCTTGTTGTTTCAAAATATCCCAAAGCTTTTCGAGCAAACTTTTCATTCTTGGTTGTTTAAAGTCTGCTCCGGTTAAAATATTTTTTCGTGAATGCTGTACCGATAAAATCGGGTTGAAAGGGCGAACCGATGCCGCCCCTGCAATAGCGAACTGTTGCATAGGATGCTCCTTCTGTTTGATTGCATAACGAAAACGCCTCTCGTGAAGCGTTATTGGTATGCGGTAAAGCCGCGCTTAGGCGGCTGATGTTTCTTCTTTCAGGCTTTCGAGATATTTACGTGGGTCGTCGTAACATTGGCATTCGCTGTACCAATCCACCCAGCGATCAGTAAGCCCCATCTCTGATAAATCTTCATCGGTAAGGCTCTCATCCCACATCTCAAGGCCGTTAGCATTGCAGTAATCAGGCTTGATGTTGTTGTCATACTGAAAGGCGTCATAATCAGCCAGTGCGTCCATCAGGCGAACACCCTCTTCAACACTTGCCACTTCTACAATGAACGGCTTCATAGGTACTTGCGGGATATGCCAGACACGTAATTTCATATTTTCTCCGTTAAAAAAATCGCCCTCACACTGGAGGGCAAAGAAGATTTCCAATAATCAGAACAAGTCGGCTCCTGTTTAGTTACGAGCGACATTGCTCCGTGTATTCACTCGTTGGAATGAATACACAGTGCTGTGTTTATTCTGTTGTTTATGCCAAAAATAAAGGCCGACTATGCGGCCATCACTTAAATTTCCTTCCATCCCCAATCAAGCGTTTCAAATGCTACATCACGCATGTTTTCGTCTTTTTCGTCCTGATCCATTTCATTCCACTCATTCTCGGATAAGCCAAGATCATCGAGTGTTACAACTGTCTTTTTGCAAGAATGAATGTTTGCGCCGGAATCCAACCAAATTTCAAATTTACGTTCCATATATCACCTCAAATAAGTGGTTTGCTGCCTAATTTCATTTTCTGGCGACCAACACAAGTCACACCCATTTCACTGCGTGGCTTGCTGTAGTAAATACGGTTCTGTTTACGCTCGACTTCTTCTGCCTTCTTGCAGCGAAGGCTTCCGAGTGATGCTGCTTTATCTGCTCTGACGCAACCAGAGAGCTTTAGCGCAATTTTTCGCGCCAGTCGCTGCTCTTGCATTGCCTGTTCACGTTGAGTCTGTCTGCGTGCTCTGCGGCGATTTCTGGCGTTATCGTCAGCCAGATATGTAATGACTACTGTCATGTTGACCTCCGATGAAACAACTTTGGAATTTTTTTTATTACAAAGTGGTTTCCTTCCCCGCCAATTAGACGGGGATGGAAGAGCATTTATGAGCCTTCATGGACTCTGCTCGATCAGTTCTATTTAATTAATCTCTCAACTGAATGTAAGTATTCACATAAATCCTCCTACCTCTTGTGCAGCTTTCTTGAATATGGTGGCGGCTGCATAACGCCTATGGAATTGACTTTGGCGATTGGATGGCCGGTGCTGAACTCCGGCTTACTGGTTAGAGCGCCCGCACTACCAGTGACGCTGTCTTGAGGCGCAGATTGGTTACTGCTTGCCATGAGCGCTGTTTATACATTGGTCGAGCATCAGCCTGCTCATTCATCCAATCACAAAGCCAACTACTCTTTGACTCACACTCTCGCAGTGAGCGCGCTCATGCCATTGAGTCTCTGCCGCTTCATCGCCGCTGATAACCGGTGCGCGTCTGGCATTCGCGCTGCTTTACCGGAGCTACTTTTAATATATTGACCCTAACCCGATGCTAAGCAGGCTCGCTCAATGGCGACTCAGGGCAGTATCATTACTGCTGCATTGCCTTTCGGCTGCGGTCTAACCGCGTTAGTGCACCATTACGGCACCTCCTGTTTGGTTAAACTCAGTTCCCGCATTTCGGCGGGACAATCCCATCAATGTTAAAGAGCCTGCCAAGCTGTTCCGTTTGGCTACCAGCGTCCTGCTGATGGCTAAAGAATACTGTAGGTATTTTATTGTGTAAATACCCAAGGTATTTATTTTTGGTGAAATAATGATAAGCAAATGAATACAAAGGATATTATTTTTTCGGTGTCTGCTTGTTCAGTGCTTTTTATGCGGGATATGTGAAGTGGATCCCGATAGCTATTGCTGCCGGGATTATGGGTTAGTCAGCGAAGGTTAAGACGAGAATTACCTTAATGATGTCTGCTACAACAGACACGGCCATAGATAAACCAAAGACAATCCAAGCCATAGAGATGTCTTCACTACCATCGTATAGAGTTCCGTAATCACTGGTGTAAGGCGTAAATGTCGCGCCTTGATACAATAGGTATAAGCTTGATCCATAGAGGAAAAATGCAGATATCCCTTGTATTGCCATGATCACCAGAATCATGAAACGAGCTGATCTATGCGCCCAAGCCTGGCTTATTTTTTCTGATAGAGATTTCGCAATAAAAGCATGCGCTAAGCCGTAAATTGTCGAGATTGCCAACATCCCAAAAAAGCTTGCTATAGCGGTTCCAACCATAAGCGCCCCTTGCGTGATCAAACCAGCCTTAGTTTTGTCTCAATTGCAACGCCTATAATCTTGCAGTTTCCATTGATTGGCACGAGAGGCCATGCAGGATTAAGCCCCTTGAGGTATTTATTTCCGCCGTCGATTATCAGCTTCTTGAATGTTGCTTCGTTAGAGTCAGAAAGTTTTGCTATGACCAAGCTGCCGTTGATCGCCTCCCTTCCGGTATCGAAAAGAACGAATGTTCCCTCTGGAATGCTTAACCCAACCGGTGCCGTCATTGAATCACCTTCCACTTTAAGCCAGAACGCATTACCTTGAATATGCGCGTCAGACTCAAGCCAAACATCTATGTCTTTAATGGTGTATGGTTCGCATGCTTCACACCACGAGCCAGCCTGGATACTGCTTAACACCGGATACCTCTTTCCTGCTCTGTATTCCCCTGCATACCTTACGTTGGCATCGCTCTTAAGGCTTTCTGCCTGTTCTGCAACCTTGGCAGCAATTGACTGGCTAAAATCAGCAATTGAGACTTGCAACAATCGTGCAAAACCAGATGCAACCTCAACGTTTAGCGCATTTCTGCCATTAAGATAATGCCCTACCGCTCCTTGGGTGATACCCAGTTCATCAGCGATTGAGTATTGGGTTATTCCCAATTCTTTCTTTTTTGACTCATACAAAGCCTTAAGCCGCTTAGCGTCTTCCAGCTGTTCTGTCGTCAGTGATTTTTTATTTTCCATAGCTTAATTCTAATAGCTAAGGTACTTAAACTAAAATACCCTGAGTATTGATTGCTTTGAATACCTGTAGTATTCTTTGTTCATGGTTAATAACGGAGAGTGCATATGATTCGAATGACACTTGCCGATTACGCCAAAATCCATGGACAGGCTAAAGCAGCCAGTGACTTTGGTGTAATCCAGTGCGCTATCAGCAAGGCCATTCTGGCAGGCCGTAACATTATGGTTACGGTAAAGCCTGATGGCAGTGTGATTGGAGAGGAAGTTCGTCCTTTCCCAAGCAACAAGAAAAACAAATAGTAACAACGCTCTTTAACAGTCATGGTCCTCATTCCCGCCGAAATGCGGGAATACAACGCGCATAAGTTGATGCGCATAACTTCTTATTTGTTAAGGAAATACTTACATATGGTTCGTGCAAACAAACGCAACGAGGCTCTAAGAATCGAGAGTGCGTTGCTTAACAAAATCGCAATGCTTGGAACTGAGAAGACAGCGGAAGCTGTGGGAGTTGATAAGTCGCAGATCAGCAGGTGGAAGAGGGACTGGATTCCAAAGTTCTCAATGCTGCTTGCTGTTCTTGAATGGGGTGTCGTCGAAGACGACATGGCTCGATTGGCACGACAAGTTGCTTCGATTCTCACCAATAAAAAACGCCCGGCGGCAACCGAGCGTTCTGAACAAATCCAGATGGAATTTTAATAACATCCAACGAGGTAATTATATGCGAAACAAAGGCTTTAATCCACCTGATACACACAAAGAAGCCAAGCGTTTGCGCTTCCTTCGTTCCATTGATGAAAGAACTCAAATCTCTTTTGTGAAAGTTGCCAGAACTGAGCTTCTGAAGGCTGAGGCGAGGGCGTTGCTCCCGTCTCTACCAAAAGAGGAGGGATATACGTTCATTCCAAACGCATTTCTGGAAAAGCTGCTCAAAGAAGACATATCCGTAAGTCAGTTTAACGATGTTCTTAAGGTCTTTCGTCAAGGCAGGTAGTTATGAGCAATACAGCAAAAATCTACGATTTCAGCGCCGCACACGAGCGCAGGAGCAACAGGATGGAGAACCAGAAAACTGGTTACATTCCGTTGTACCGGAGCATTCTGAAACAGTCATGGGCGAAAGATGTTTATCTTCGCACCCTGTGGGAAAACCTTCTCCTGAATGCCGCCAGAAAGCCATACAAAGCGAATTTCAAAGGTCATGAATGGCATCTGCAACCCGGTCAACTGGTTGTGACAGCAGCTGATTTAGGTCTTCAGTTATGCGACAGACATGGCAAGCCAGCAAGCCGTGATCAGGTTGAGCGGATGCTTCAGGTTTTTGTGAAAGAGGGGATGATCTCCATTGATGGAGAGAAGCAAAAAGGTCGTGTGATAACCATCACAAATTACCATGAATATGCTCAAAAAATGGACAATTTACCCGCACATGAAGCCGCACAAACAACCGCACATGATGCCGCACATGGCGAAGCCAGTAATGGCGCGGCTTTCAGCGCACATGCCGCACATGAAAGCGCACATGAAGCCGCACAAACAACCGCACATCATGAACAAGAAGGTATTAACAAGAATATAAATAATACCCCCCTACCCCCCAATGGGGGCGGCGATGGGCAGGTTAAACCTGAACGTCGCAAGGCAGAACGAATCGACTACGAATCCTTCCTGAACGCCTACAACACCGAAGTCGGTGACAGACTGCCACACGCTGTTGCGGTCAACGAGAAACGCAAACGCCGCCTGAAGAAAATCATCCCGCAACTGAAAACGCCAAACGTGGACGGTTTCAGAGCGTATGTCAGGGCGTTTGTGCATCAGGCCAAGCCGTTTTACTTCGGAGACAACGACACGGGCTGGACGGCAGATTTTGATTACCTGCTGAGGGAAGATTCGTTAACGGGAGTTCGGGAAGGGAAGTTTGCAGACAGGGGGATTGCATGAGACAGGATATCGAAGCGAGCGTTATCGGTGGCCTGCTGATTGGTGGATTAACACCGACTGCCAGTGACGTTCTGGCAACGCTTGAGCCGGAAGCGTTTTCAATTCCGCTCTACCGGAAAGCCTTCGAGGTTATCCGCAAGCAGGCGAGAAACAGAAACCTAATCGACGCGCTGATGGTTGCCGAGGCGTGCGGAGAGGAGCATTTCACGTCAATCCTGATGACCAGCAAAAACTGCCCGAGCGCCGCAAACCTGAAGGGATATGCCGGAATGGTCGCGGATAACTATCACCGCCGTCTGGTGCTGGAAATCATGGATGAAATGCGTGAACCAATTCAGAGCGGAACCATCGATACATCGAGTCAGGCGATGGACGAGCTTGTAAAGCGTCTTTCAGCCATCAGAAAGCCCCGTGACGAGGTTAAACCTGTACGGTTAGGGGAAATCATCACTGACTACACTGACACGCTTGACAGGCGTCTGAGGAACGGAGAGGAATCAGATACCCTGAAGACCGGAATCGAAGAACTTGACGCCATCACCGGAGGGATGAACGCGGAAGACCTGGTGATTATCGCTGCTCGTCCGGGTATGGGGAAAACCGAACTGGCGCTGAAGATTGCCGAAGGCGTTGCAAGCCGCGTTATTCCTGGTTCTGACATCCGGCGCGGAGTGTTGATTTTCTCGATGGAAATGAGCGCATTGCAGATTGCAGAGCGAAGCATTGCCAACGCCGGGAGGATGTCGGTTAGCGTGCTGCGAAATCCTGCATCGATGGATGACGAAGGCTGGGCGCGTGTTGCTAACGGCATGAGTCAGCTTGCAGATTTGGATGTATGGGTAGTCGATGCCTCGCGGTTATCGGTCGAAGAAATTCGCTCAATCGCAGAACGGCACAAACAGGAAAATCCAAACCTGTCACTCATCATGGCGGATTATCTTGGCCTGATTGAGAAGCCGAAAGCAGATCGCAACGACCTCGCAATTGCTCACATCTCCGGAAGCCTGAAGGCGATGGCGAAAGACCTGAAAACGCCTGTTATCTCCCTGAGTCAGCTTTCGCGCGATGTTGAGAAGCGACCAAATAAACGCCCGACAAACGCAGATTTGCGTGATTCAGGAAGCATTGAACAGGACGCAGACTCAATCATCATGCTCTATCGGGAGGCGGTATATGACGAGAACAGTAGCGCCGCGCCATTTGCTGAAATCATTGTGACGAAAAACCGTTTTGGCTCGCTTGGTACGGTTTACCAGCGGTTCTGCAACGGACACTTTGTTGCATGTGACCAGGATGAAGCCAGACAGATTTGCACAACATCAAATGCACCCGCTGCACGTGGCAGACGATATGCACAAGGGGCTGACGTATGACCATCTACATCACTGAGCTAATAACAGGCCTGCTGGTAATCGCAGGCCTTTTTATTTGGGGGAGAGTAAATCGTGGCTGAGTTTATGCTCGTCGCATTCAAATGCGTTGGCGTTGGATGGATTCTTCTGACGTTTTTTATTGTTCTGCATAGCTACATTCGTCTTGTGAATGACGGTAAAGACCCATGGTATACGTTGTTTGGCGCTGCATTTGTCTGGGTGATTATCGGTGTTATGCCTGTTGTCGTAGCAAAAATGGCGTGGCGTTTTGTGAGTTGAACTGAGGGTAAGTATCGATGGACGAATCAAGAAAGCAGTTTGAAGAATGGTTTGAAAATTACACCGGATGTGATCCTAAAAATAAAATATACGCCAATATGGTTGAGATGTATTGGCAAGCGTGGCAGGCATCGCGAGCAGCTATCGAGATTGAGCTGCAAAAGCCAAAGAAAGGCCCACTTCCCGGTGATTATCACATTGGCTATGACTCAGGTGCAGAATCGCAATACGAAAGCGATGTAGAGGCTATCCGCGCCGCTGGAATCAAAGTGAAGGAGTGAGCATGAGTCGACGAAGTAGCTTTTTGGGGTTTGTAATATTCCTGTTCTGCACTGGTTACATCGTAATCTGGTCAATTTCGAACATTGACCGTGGCGGGGAATATCTCATTGTAATGTTCTTTCCTTTGTTTCTTGGGTGGTACGCCGCAAGGTTGCTGGAAGAATGGGGTTACAGGCATAAAAAATAAAGGAGTGTTCAGTGAAGCAAACAATCTTCCTCCGAAGTAAGCAACAACAGCAAGCCGCAATCAACGCCATCCTCGCAACACCACTCGATAAAGACAAGCCAGTCACCATCCGCATTACTGACTACAAGCGCAACCTTGACCAGAACGCAAAATTTCACGCGATGCTGGCGGATATCGCTCGTCAGGTTCAATGGTGCGGCAAATGGTTAAAACCGGAACAATGGAAGGTTTTGTTGATTAGCGGTCATGCAGTGGCAACAAAACAGGAAGCTGATGTTTTGCCAGGCCTTGAAGGCGAATACGTCAACATTCGCGAAAGCAGCGCGCAGATGAGCGTGAAGCGTATGGCAAGTCTGATTGAGTACACGACAGCATGGGCTATTGGTCAGGGTGTCAGATTTACCGACAGGAGGTACGAATGAGACGACAGCGACGAAGTTTCACCGACATCATCTGCGAAAACTGCAAATACCTTCCAACGAAACGCTCCAGAAATAAACGCAAGCCAATCCCAAAAGAATCTGACGTAAAAACCTTCAACTACACGGCTCACCTGTGGGATATCCGGTGGCTTAGACATCGTGCGAGGAAATGAAAATGGATTATTCACAGTTAAGTGATTTTGAAATTAACGTGGCGGTATTCGAAGCCATTCATAACGGATCACCGGATTACAAAGAAGGTGAGAATGGCGATATGGTGTTTGTCTCATTTGAGGGAGACATTGTAAACGGAGACGCAGTTGAAGTAGAAGTTGAGCGCGGATCCTTTAACCCATGCGCAAACCCAGCAGACTCATGGCCGATTATTGAAAAATACAGGATTAGCATTATCAATCTCGATGAAGACGAGTGGGGTGCACGTGGTGTGGCCTACTGTAAATCTAAGCGAGCTATACATAAAAATCCCCTTCGCGCCGCCATGATTGTCTTTCTCATGATGCAGAGAATCCAATAATGCTTAGCCCATCCCAATCCCTTCAATACCAGAAAGAAAGCGTCGAGCGGGCTTTAACGTGCGCTAACTGCGGCCAGAAGCTGCATGTGCTGGAAGTTCACGTGTGCTCAGATTGCTGCGCAGAACTGATGAGCGATCCGAATAGCTCAATGTACGAGGAAGAAGACGATGGCTAAACCAGCGCGAAGACGATGTAACCGTAAAAGAGAAGATTTAACTGTTAAAAGGATATTTGAGTTACTAAGTTTCGATAAATCTACCGGGGTATTTAGATGGAAAGTTCCCACTCAGGGAAGGATAGCATTAAATAGTATTGCTGGAACTTTTGATTCCAACGGTTATTCAATGATCATGATAGATGGGCGTAGATATAAAACTCACGTCTTAGTTTTTTACATAACTCATAATCGTTGGCCTGCTGGTCAAATTGACCACGTTAATGGAATTAGGACCGACAATAGGCCAGAAAATTTAAGAGAATGCCTGCCAATAGAAAATTCAAGAAATATAAGGATCCGAAAGAATAGCAAATCAGGTTGCAGAGGAGTTACTTGGCACAAACGACAGAAAAAATGGAATGTTAGGCTAGGTTTCCATGGCAAGAGTAAACACTTCGGATGCTTTGATGATCTGGAGTTAGCGGTACTAGTTGCTGAAGAAGCCCGAGATAAGTATTACGGTGATTTTTCCGGCAACGAAAGGAGCACTTATGCGAATCTATCGAAGGAAATGTAAATGTTGCAATGAATGGTTTATACCAAAATATCAAAATCAATATTGGTGTAATGAGATTTGTGGAACCAAGATAGCACTCGAACGACGAAGTAAAGAACGCGAAAAAGCGGAAAAAGCAGCAGAGAAGAAACGACGACGAGAGGAGCAGAAACAGAAAGATAAACTTAAGATTCGAAAACTCGCCTTAAAGCCCCGCAGTTACTGGATTAAACAAGCCCAACAAGCCGTAAACGCCTTCATCAGAGAAAGAGACCGCGACTTACCATGTATCTCGTGCGGAACGCTCACGTCTGCTCAGTGGGATGCCGGACATTACCGGACAACTGCTGCGGCACCTCAACTCCGATTTGATGAACGCAATATTCACAAGCAATGCGTGGTGTGCAACCAGCACAAAAGCGGAAATCTCGTTCCGTATCGCGTCGAACTGATTAATCGCATTGGGCAGGAAGCAGTAGATGAAATCGAATCAAACCATAACCGCCATCGCTGGACTGTCGAAGAGTGCAGGGCCATCAAGGCGGAGTATCAGCAGAAACTCAAAGACCTGCGAAACAGCAGAAGTGAGGCCGCATGACGTTCTCAGTAAAAACCATTCCAGACATGCTCGTTGAAGCATACGGAAACCAGACAGAAGTAGCACGCAGACTGAAATGTAGTCGCGGTACGGTCAGAAAATACGTTGATGATAAAGACGGGAAAATGCACGCCATCGTCAACGACGTTCTTATGGTTCATCGCGGATGGAGTGAAAGAGATGCGCTATTACGAAAGAATTGATGGCAGCAAATACCGAAATATTTGGGTAGTTGGCGATCTGCACGGATGCTACACGAACCTGATGAAAAAACTGGAGACGATAGGATTCGACACCAAAAAAGACCTGCTTATCTCGGTTGGCGATTTGGTCGATCGCGGTACAGAGAACGTTGAATGCCTGGAATTAATCACATTCACCTGGTTCAGAGCTGTACGTGGAAACCATGAGCAAATGATGATTGATGGCTTATCAGAGCGTGGAAACGTCAATCACTGGCTGTTTAATGGCGGTGGCTGGTTCTTTAATCTCGATTACGACAAAGAAATTCTGGCTAAAGCTCTTGCCCATAAAGCAGATGAACTTCCGTTAATCATCGAACTGGTGAGCAAAGGTAAAAAATACGTCATCTGCCACGCCGATTATCCTTGTGACGAATACGAGTTTGGAAAGCCAGTTGATCATCAGCAGGTAATCTGGAACCGCGAACGAATCAGCAACTCACAAGACGGGATCGTGAAAGAAATCAAAGGCGCGGACACGTTCATCTTTGGTCATACGCCAGCAGTGAAACCACTCAAGTTTGCCAACCAGATGTATATCGATACCGGCGCAGTGTTCTGCGGAAACCTCACATTGATTCAGGTACAGGGAGAAGGCGCATGAGACTCGAAAGCGTAGCTAAATTTCATTCGCCAAAAAGCCCGATGATGAGTGACTCACCACGGGCCACGGCTTCTGACTCTCTTTCCGGTACTGATGTGATGGCTGCTATGGGGATGGCGCAATCACAAGCCGGATTCGGCATGGCTGCATTCTGTGGTAAGCACGAACTCAGCCAGAACGACAAACAAAAGGCTATCAACTATCTGATGCAATTTGCACACAAGGTATCGGGGAAATACCGTGGCGTTGCAAAGCTTGAAGGAAATACTAAGGCAAAGGTACTGCAAGTACTCGCAACATTCGCTTATGCGGATTATTGCCGTAGTGCCGCGACGCCGGGCGCAAGATGCAGAGATTGCCACGGTACAGGTCGTGCGGTTGATATAGCAAAAACAGAGCAGTGGGGGAGAGTTGTTGAGAAAGAGTGCGGAAGATGCAAAGGCGTCGGCTATTCAAGAATGCCTGCAAGCGCCGCATATCGCGCTGTAACGATGCTAATCCCCAACCTTACTCAACCCACCTGGTCACGCACTGTTAAGCCTCTGTATGACGCTCTGGCGGTGCAATGCCACAAAGAAGAGTCAATCGCAGACAACATTTTGAATGCGGTCACACGTTAGCAGCATGATTGCCACGGATGGCAACATATTAACGGCATGATATTGACTTTTTGAATAAAGTTGGGTAAATTTGACCCAACGATGGATAAATGCACTCGTTAAATAAAGCCCTGAGTTAATAGCTCGGGGCTTTTGCGTTTTAATCACGACCTTTCTGAAAGCACATCAAACCAAATACCAGACAGACAAAAATAATCACCTTATCCGCTGTGGCTACGGTGCGGTGTGCTTTGCATAAAAGAAAACCAGCGCAATGGCTGGCTTCGTGAAAGCGGGTGGCATGAGGTTGCGCTAACAACCTCCTGCCGTTTTGCCCGTGCATATCGGTCACGAACAAATCTGATTACTAAACACAGTAGCCTGGGTTTGTTCTATCAGTAATCGACCTTATTCCTAATTAAATAGAGCAAATCCCCTCAATGAAGGGGTAGAGCATGTACCGTATGGACAAAATCAGAGAATGGTTCAGTTACAGCTTCGGAGGACTGACTGCGATGGGTGGCATTCTCTCCCTGAATGACTGGGCTGTCATCATTGGTATTCTTTGTACTGTCGGCACATTTGGCATCAACTGGTACTACAAGCGCAAAGAGCGCGAGGACAGATTGAATGGCAATGTCACCGGCACTACGAAATAGCGTAATAGCGGCGATAAGTGGTGGGGCTATTGCTATAGCATCTGTGTTAATCACTGGACCAAGTGGTAATGATGGCCTGGAAGGTGTCAGCTACATACCATACAAAGATATTGTTGGTGTATGGACTGTATGCCACGGCCACACCGGAAAAGACATCATGCTCGGTAAAACGTATACCGAAGCAGAATGCAAAGCCCTCCTGAATAAAGACCTTGCCACGGTCGCCAGACAAATTAACCCGTACATCAAAGTCGATATACCGGAAACAACGCGCGGCGCTCTTTACTCGTTCGTCTACAACGTGGGTGCTGGTAATTTCAGAACATCGACGCTTCTTCGCAAAATAAACCAGGGCGATATCAAAGGCGCAT